>Ga0268299_1000290_pt1 | contig 176955 bp, 139 predicted proteins | sample NOBtaG_FD_193484 | JGI IMG/M metagenome (GOLD analysis project Ga0268299, IMG submission 193484) | Activated sludge microbial communities from bioreactor in Nijmegen, Gelderland, Netherland - NOB reactor | ecosystem: Engineered > Bioreactor > Aerobic > Activated sludge | place: Netherlands... | reverse complement strand
ATGAAGGTCTGGGAGATCGCCAGCGGCAAGCTCGTCGAGGAGACGAAGCCGACCCTGACCGCCCCGCCGACGGCGATGCTCTTCACGCCGGACGGCGGCCGGCTCTACAGCGCCGGCGCGGACGGCGTCGTCCGCATCTGGGACGCGACGACCGGCAAGCCCCTCGCCCCGGTCGAGACGCCGCACGCGACCGGGGTCTGGTCGCTGAGCGTCACGCCGGATGGCAAGGCGTTGGCCGTGGGCGGCGGCGACGGGCGGGTCACCCTCTGGGCGGCGGACGGCAAGGAGCCGCGCGTCGTCCTTGCGGGGCACAAGCAGCCGGTCCGCAGCATCGCGTTCTCGCCGGACGGCCGGATCGTCGCCTCGGGCGGCCAGGAGGACCGCACGTCGCAGCTGCGCCTGTGGGACGCGACGACCGGGAAGATGCTCGGCACCTACGAGTTCGAGCGCGGCGGCGACGTGACGGCGGTCGTCTTCAGCCCGGACGGCAACCGCCTCGTGGTCGTCAGCCGGGGCGAGCCCGTGCCGCGCGGGCGCACCGTCACGATCCGCATCTTCGAGCCGGCCGGGAAGTGACCGGAGCCCGCATCTAGCCCCGGGCTTGCCCGGGGCTTAGATGAAATCCAGCTTCGCCCGCAGGGCGAGGTGGTCGGACGGCTCGTCCGCCGACGGCAGGACGCTGTCGTTCGCCAGGGCCGGCAGCCGGTCGGTCGTCGCGGTCAGCTCGGCCGAGTGGACCAGGAAGTCGATTCGCGTCGCCCGGTTGTTGAACGCCCCGGTCGGCTGGTCGTCCCCGGCGAACGGGTCGCCGAAGCCGGCCGCCCAGAGCGGGCCCAGCACAGGGCTCGCCGCCGTCGCGTTGAAGTCGCCGCTCAGCACCGCCGGCACCCCGGCCGGCAGGGCCGCGACGAGTTCCGTCACCTGGATCACGCCGCGGTGACGTTCGACCGGCACCTCGGGCAATTCCCACTTGATGTGCGTCGTGCCGAGGACGAGCGGTCGGCCGGCGAACGTCGTCCGGGCGAGCAGCGCCACATTGCCGGCCTGCTCGACGCCGGGGGCGACCTCGCGGAAGAGCACCTCGTCGAAGGCGACCGGGCCGAACGCCGCCCGGCGGACGAACAGGGCGACGCCCTCGTAGCGGTACTGCTGCTTGAGGACGAGGTGATCGACGTAGCCGCCGCCGAGGGCGTCGGCGATGCGGACGGCCCAGTCCGGCTCGACCTCCTGGAGGGCGACGACGTCCGGGTCGAGGGCGCGCAGCCGGGCGAGGACGCGGCCGAGGCGGCGCGGGCCGTCGAGGTCGGACGCGGCGACGTGCGGGTAGCGTTCCGGCTTGACGTGGACCGGGGCGAGGACGTTCCAGGTCACGAAGGTGAACGGCATGACTGCGGCCTCGGGGTGGTGATCGCGGCTCGATTATCGGGTCGCGCATCGGGGCCGTCAACCGCGCGGTTTGCGCGTGCAGTCCGCCGGCGTCGCGGTACAATGCATCCACGCCCGGGATCCCTCTCCGACCCGCAGGTGTGAATCATGTGCCGCGTCCCGAAGCTGTCCCGGCGTACCTTCCTCTCCACCACGGCCGCCGCCGCCGCGACGCTCGTCGCGCCGGCCCGGGCCCTGAGCGCGAACGACACCCTGTCCGTCGGCCTGATCGGCACCGGCGGCCGGTGCCGCCGACTGATGCAGGCCCTGGCGAAGATCGCCGGCGTCCGCATGGTCCAGCTCTGCGACGTCTACGACGGCCACCTCGACCAGGCCCGGCCGCTCGCCGCCCCGAAGGCCCTCGCCACGAAGCGCTACCAGGACGTCCTCGACAACAAGGGCATCGACGCCGTCGTCATCGCCACGCCGGACCACTGGCACGCCCCGATGACCCAGGCCGCGCTGGAGGCCGGCAAGGACGTCTACGTCGAGAAGCCGCTCACGCACAAGCTCGAAGAAGGGCCCCGCCTCCTGGAGGCGATGAAGAAGTATCCCAAGGTCATCGTCCAGGTCGGCACCCAGCAGCGCTCCATGCCGCAGTTCGAGAAGGGCCGCGAGATGATCCGGGCCGGCCGGCTCGGCAAGGTGTTCAAGGTCCACATGACCTGGAACCGCAACGTCGATCGCATCCGCCGGACGCCGCTCAACATCGACGCGAACAAGGTCGATTGGAAGGCGTTCCTCGGCAACGCCCCGGCGCGCGACTTCGACGAGTACCGCTTCCGCAACTGGCGCTGGTTCTGGGACTACGGCGGCGGCCTGTTCACCGACCTGATGGTCCACTGGCTCGACGTCGCCCACTGGGTCCTCGACCTGGACCACCCGCTCCAGGCGGCGAGCGTCGGCCAGCACATCGCCAGCGCCGGCGTCTGGGAGACGCCCGACACGGTGCAGACGCTGCTGACGTATCCGGACGGACTGACGATCCACTACGAGGGGACGTTCAGCAACGCCCGCGAAGGGGCGCACGTCGTCTTCATGGGCCCCGACGCCAGCCTATACCTCGACCGCGGCCGGCTGGAGTTCCTCCCCGAGCGCGGCAAGGGCCAGCCGGAGGAAGTGGTCCTCGGCGCGGGGCCGCGCGGCCGGGACTTCTACGAGACGCCGGACGGCGAGCAGATCCACCTCCAGCAGTGGATCGACTGCGTCCGGTCGCGCAAACAACCGAGCGCCCCGCTCGCCGGCGGCGTGTCGTCGGCGAGCGCGGCCCAGCTGGCGAACAAGGCCCTCCGCGCCGGCCAGGTCGCCGCCTGGGAGAAGGGGTAACCCGCGGCGGGTGTTGGTTCGCCGACCCCCGGTCGTCTCCCAGAAAATGAGTCGCCCACCAACGGAGACGGCGCAGCCATGAGACGCAGCCGCGACGGAGCCGGGAAGCGCGAGGGCCTGGTCCTGGTCGTGGTCCTCGTCGTGGTCGTGCTGCTCGCCCTGGCGGCGTACCAGTACAGCGAACTGACGATGGCCGAGTACGCCGCGATGGTCAGCTACACGCGCGCCACCCAGACGCGCGCCTTCGCCGACTCCGGCGTCCACTACGCCGCCGCGCTGCTCGCCGGCGACCAGGCCCAGACCGTGGGCGGCAACCCGTGGGACAACCCGCCGCTCTTCCACGGCGTCCCGGTCGGCCCCGACGGCGACCGGATGAGCGGGCGCTTCAGCATCCTCTCCCTTCGCGATCCCGAGGAACTCGACGGCGGCGGGGCCTACCGCTTCGGCGTCGCCGACGAGGCGGCCAAGATCAACCTCAACGCTCTGCTCGACCTCGACGGCGGCCGGGGCGACGTCGCCCTGCGGGTGCTCATGGGCCTGCCGAACATGACGGAGGCCACCGCGGCCGCGATCCTCGACTGGCTCGACCCGGACGACACGATCCGACCGGGCGGGGCCGAGAACGAGACCTACAGCCTGATGACGCCGCCGTACCGCTGCAAGAACGGGCCGCTGGACAGCCTCGAAGAGCTGCTCCTGGTCAAGGGCGTCGCGCCGGACCTGCTCCTCGGCCCCGACCGCAACCGCAACGGCTCCCTCGACCCGGACGAACCCGAGCCGTTCGCCGGGCTCGACCTCGGCTGGTCCGCGTACCTCACCGTCTACAGCCGGGAGACGAACGCCAACAGCCTCGGCAAGGCCCGCATCAACCTCAACGGCCGGGACCTCGCCCTGCTGGAGTGGCAGTTACAAACGGCCGGCGTCGAGCAATCGGTGGTGGACTTCGTCCTGGCCTACCGGCTGTACGGCGGCGCGCTCGCGCCGGGGCCGGTCCTCCTCTCGACGGGCGGCGGCGGAGGCGGCTTCACCCTGTCGCTCATGGTGACCTCGAACGCCACCCCGGACCCCGCCGCCGTGACGGCGAAGATGCGGGAAGATCTGGCGAAGCAAGCCCAGGGCGGTCCGCAGACGACCCGGCGCATCGGGTCGGTGTGGGACCTGGTCACCCGCCAGGTGGAGGTCTCGATCGGCGAGGGCATGGACGCCAAGCGATACAGCTTCCCCAGCCCCGTCACCGGGGACGTCCTGGCGGCCACGCTGCCGATCCTCCTGGACCGGTTCACCGCCTCGGAGCGGACCGACCTGCGGCCGCGCGTCAACGTCAACACCGCGCCGCTGGCCGTCCTGCGGGCGATCAAGACCGCCGCCCGGATCAGCGACGCCGACCTGGAGCGGATCTACCGCGCCCGCCCGACGGCCGACAAGATCGCCAGCGGCGACCTGGCCTACCGGACGATCGCCTGGCTGATCACCGACGCCGGCCTGCCCGCCGCGACGGTCCGCCGGCTCGACGCGTACCTCTGCGCCCGCACGCAGGTCTACCGCGCCCAGTCGGTCGGCTACCTCGACCGCCCCGGGCCGGTGGCGCGCGTCGAGGCCGTCATCGACACGAACCTCGGCCGGCCGCGCATCATCTTCTGGCGCGACCTGACCGAGTTCGGCATCGCCTTCCCGCTCCCGGGCGGCGAGGATTGAGAGGTTCGCCGTGGCCCGCCCGGAGGTGCTCGCCTTCCTGGCCGACGTCAAGGAGCACCCGCTCGACCGGACGCCGCGCCTCGTCCTGGCCGACTGGCTCGAGGAGCGCGACGACCCGCGCGGCGGCCTCGTCCGCGTCCAGTGCGAGCAGGACCGGCCCGACCTCGACCCGGTCCGCCGGCTGGAGCTGGCCGACCGGGAACGCCGCCTGCTCGACGCCCACCAGGACCGCTGGCTCGGGCCGCTCCGGCCGCGCGTCACGTCGTTCGCGTTCCGGCGTGGCCTGGTCCAGTTGCAGAGCACGCCGGACCGGCTCGTCCGCGAGGAGTCGGCCGAGGTGCTCGACGGCGAGGAGCTGGCCTGGGTCGAGACGATCCGCCTCTACGGCGACACGGCCACGCCGGTCGCCTACGCCGAGACACGGGCGTTGCAGGGGGCGCGCGTCCTCGACTGCTCCTGGACGCGGATGCAGGACCTCCACCTGACCGGCCTGGCGCGAGCACTGCCGTTCCCGTTCCTGGGCGAGCTGATCCTCAACACCTGCCACGTCACGGCGGCCGGCCTCGGGGCCCTGGCCACGTCGGGGTCGTTCCCGGCCCTGACCGACCTGCACCTGACCAGTTGCGGCCTCGACGACGCGGCGGTCGCCGCCTTGGCCGCCGGGCCGCTCTTCGCCCGGCTGCGGCGGCTCGACCTGCGCAACAACCGCGTCGGCCGGGACGGCGTCGCCGCCCTGGCGGGGCCGGGCGACCTGCGCGAGCTGAGCCTCCGCCACAACCAACTCGACGACGGCGTCGTCGCCGTCCTGGAAGGCGGCCGGCTGGCCGGCCTGCACGTCCTCGACCTGCGCGGCAACCGCTTCACCCCGGACGGGGAGCGCCGCCTGCGCGAACGGTTCGGGCCGCGCGTCCGGCTATGACCTTTTGGAGTGCGGCGATTCATCGCCGCTTTTGCCTTTGGCTTTGTTTTGGCTTGGGACCGTTCTAGCTTTTTTGGACTGCGGCGATGCTTCTTCGCCGCTCTTCCTTTCTCCCTGTCCTCCCTCCTCACTCCCCAGTTAGAAAACCCGAGCGCCAAGGGGGAAAGTCAAAGGGGCGAAGGAATCGCCGCATTCCAAATACGCCAGACCGAACCAAAGCCAAAGGCAAAAGGAAGACCAAAGCGGCGATGAATCGCCGCACTCCAAAAGGGCTTCCGACCTGGGGCCGGCCCGCGCGGCGCGGTAGAATCCTCCCGTCTCGACACGGAAGGGCCGCCGCCATGCCGGACACGTTCAACTGGACCGGGACGCTGCACGCCCAGTTCCAGGGCCTGCTCGCCGACATCCGCACCTACCCGGAGGACGCCGGCCTGCGCCTCATCCTCGCCGACTGGCTCGGCGACCACGCCGACCGGCTCGCCGTCGCCGAGGCGGACTCCGTCCTGGCGTGGGCCCGGCTGATGCGCCTGCAGTGCGGCCGCGAGCAGAGCCGGGGCCACCCGTGCGCGGAGGAGAAGCACCTGATCGGCCGGTACGCCACGCGCTGGCTCGACACCCTCGTCGCGGAGTCCGTCGCGGTCGATTGGCGGCTCGGCTTCCTCGCCCTCGGCGGCGGCGTCGCCTCCCTGTACGCCGCGGTGCGCGGCTGCGACGAGGGCGTCTTCGCGCGCGTGCTGTGGCTGCAGCCGAGCGGGACCGGCCAGGCGCGCGGCCGGCACCTCGAAGGGCTGCTCAGCCTGCCGCAGCTCGGCGGCGTCGGCGTCCTCGACCTGTCGCTCCTGACCGGGCTCGGCGAGCCGGCGGCGCGGGCGCTGGCCCGGTCGCCGCACCTGGCCGGGCTGTGCCACCTCAACGCGCGCGGGGTCGGCTTCGGCCCGGCGGAGTTCGGCCACCTCGCCGCGTCGGCGTTCCTTCGGCCGCACAGCCTCGACCTCGGCTACAACGCCGCCGGCGACGACGGGGCGTTCGCCCTCGCCGATTCGCCGGCCCTGGCGTCGCTGCGCGTGCTGCGCCTGCAGCGGATCGGCCTGACCGACGACGGGGCGGAGGCCCTGCTCGCCTCCCCGCACCTGGCGAACCTGCGCGAGCTGTCCCTGTACGGCAACCGCGACGTGACGCCGGTCATGGCGAGCCGCCTGGAGGCGCGCTTCGGACTCGGCTTCAGCTGGTAGGGCCCGCCCCCGCGGAATCGGGCGGAATGTCGGTCCGCTCCTCCCCGGCGGCGCAGGTGGTAAGCTGGCGGGCATGGCAGCCCGACGGACACCGACCCAGGAGCCGCCCCGTGACGCCGACCGACCCGCCCACCGAGCCGACCCGCTACGTCTGGGCCACGCGCCGCAAGGCCGGCGCGGCCCCCTACCTCGGGCTGGCCGTCCACTTCGTCGGCTTCGGGGTGGGGGCCTACCTCCTCTACGCCTTCTTCCAGTTCCTCGCCGACGTCAACTCGGTCGGGTGGGCGGTCACCTTCGCGGTCGTCGGCCTGGTCCTCGTCCTGACCGGGATCGTCCTGCTCCTGGCCGGGGTGGCCTTCACGCCGCGCGACCGGGCCGCGGACGCCCCGCCGTACCGGACGATCCTGCGCCTGAACTTCCTCGCCCTGCTCGGCCTGCTCGCCTTCCTGTTCGGCACGGCCGAGGTCCGGGCCGGGTTCACCGGACCGGTCGAATCCGGCGGCAACTGGCTGCTGTTCTTCCTCGACCACGCCGTCCGCGTCGTCACGCTCGACGTGAGCGAGCTGCTCGGGTTCTCCTGGTCCGGGATCGAGCCGGCGGCGTGGTGGGCGCGGGCCCTGACGCTGCTGCTGAAGTTGACGCTCTGCTTCGGGCTGGTCGATCTCCTCCTGGAGAGCTACGCCGCCTGGCGGGGCGAGCAGCAGTTCGTCGGCACCGAGGCCGAGTGCTGGGCGTGGTGGGACGAGCGGGAAAATGGCGGCCTCAACGCGGCGGTCGAGCTGTTCCGCGTCGGCCGGGTCGAGCCCCTGCCGCCCAGTCCGCCGGTCCGGGCCGAGGATCTCGGCTGAGCCGTCGCGTCAGCTGTGCATCCGCGGCACGTCGTCCCCGTCGCGGATGATGTCCGCCTCGGCCTCGGCCAGTTCGGCGAGGCGCGCCCGCACCGCGTCGTCCGGGGCGAAGTGCTTCGCGAGCCGGACGTAGGTTGTGTGGTGGCGGGCCTCCGACTCGAACAGGCCGCCGAAGAACTCGGCCAGCTCGCGGTCGGCGAGGTGGTCGCGCAGCAGGCCGAAGCGCTCGCACGACCGGGCCTCGATCAGCGACGCGACGAGGAGGCGGTCGACCGCCCGGCCGGGTTCGAGCTTGCGCGTCAGGGCGTGCAGCCGCTCGCCGTAGCGGCCGGGGCGGACGCGGCGGAAGCGGATGCCGCGGCGGTCGAGCAGGTCGCGGACGAGGTGGAAGTGGGCCAGCTCTTCCTGGACGATGTCGGTCATCGCCCGGCACAGCTCGGCGTCCTCGACGTAGGCGAAGAGGAGGTTCAGGGCGACGCCGGCCGCCTTCTTCTCGCAGTGGGCGTGGTCGAGGAGGAGTTCTTCCAGGTTGGCGGTGACCTGGTCGAGCCAGCGCGGCGGGGTCGGGGCGTGCAGGTGGAGCATGGTCGGTCCAGCCGGGGAGGGCCGTCGTCGGACGGCGGGTCGTCCCGGCATTGTACCAACCGGGGGGCGATCACACCGCCAGGGCGGGGGCGTCGGCCTGGCAGGCGGCGGCCGCGGCGTCGATCTCGGCGTCGGTGACGCCGCCGAGCAGGTCGAGCGGGCTCGCCACGCCGCTGACGCCCTTCCGGGCAACGTGGGTGTAGAGCATCGTCGTCTCCAGGCTGACGTGGCCGAGGAGGACCTGGATCGTGCGGAGGTCGACGCCGCGCTCGACGAGGTGGGTCGCGAAGCTGTGCCGGAACGTGTGGCAGTGGATCGCCCGGTCGAGCCCGGCGGCGACGCCGGCCCGGGCGACGGCGCGCTGGAGCGACCCGGCCTGGACGTGATGCCGACCGACCCGGCCGGTGCGCGGGCAGGTCGAGAGTTGCCGTGACGCGAAGACGAACTGCCATTCCAGCGCCTGAGCCGCGCGCGGGTACTTCCGCTCCAGGGCACCCGGCAGATCGACGCGCGCGACGCCGCGCTCCAGGTCGCGGTCGTGCAGCCGGCGGCGCTTCGCGAGGTGGCCTTCCAGCTCGGCCCGGACGACGCGCGGCAGCATGACGACGCGGTCCTTGTCGCCCTTGCCGGCCCGGACAACGACCTGGCCGCGGTCGAGTTGCAGGTCGTGGACGCGGAGGGTGCAGCACTCGGCGACGCGCAGCCCGCAGCCGTAGAGGAGCTTGGCCATGAGGCGGAACAGGCCGTCCGCCCCGGTGACGCGGTGGAGGACGGCGGCGACCTCCTCCGGGGTCAGGACGACCGGCAGCCGTTGCCCGCGCCGGGCGCGCAGGGCGTCGATCCGGCCGAGCGGCAGCTCCAGGACGTGGGCGTAGAGGAAGACGAGGGCGTTGAGGGCCTGGTTTTGCGAGCTGGCCGAGACGTTCCCCTCGACGGCGAGGTGGGTCAGGAACTGCTCGACCTCGGCCGCGCCCATCGTGCGCGGGTGGCGGAGTTGGTGGAACCGGAAGTAGCGCCGCGCCCAGTTGACGTAGCTCTCCTCGGTTCGCGGCGAGTAGTGCCGAAGGCGCAGCACCTGGCGGAGCTGGTCCAGGACGCGCGGCGGCCGTGGCAGGGGCAACTCCCCCAGGTCGATGCCGAGCAGGCCGCGATAGAGCAGGTCGAGGGCGGACCGGGCCATCGCCAGGGCCGGGAGGGGGGTCGGCTCGGTCCGGACGACGTGGTCGAGGAAGTGGGCGACGTGCCCCCGGTCGAGGGTGTCCGGGTGGCGCTTGTCGTGGAAGAGGATGAACGCCCGGACCCAGCCGGCCAGCATCTCGACGGTCGGGGCCGAGTCGCCCCGGTCGTAGGCGGCTTGCCGGAACCGGACCAGGAGCGGCGGCGACGGGACGACAGCCGGGGCGGGTTGGGGCGGTCCCATGGTAGATTCCTCCCGGGTGATGTGAACGTCTGTTCGGGAGATGAGAGTACACCGATCAGCGGGTGAGTCAAGAAGAAAAAAGAGGAACGTGCCGACTTGACAGAGAGGAAAAAGCTGGGTGGAATGAGGGCCGTAATCATGTGCCGGCGCGTGCATCATGTGCCGGCGCACCGTGATCATGTGCCGGCACGGATAATCATGTACTGGCACACCTTGTTCATGTGCCGGCCCGGCACATGAATCACCCGTTAGCCGCTAGGACGAACCGATGGCGTTCACGCTCTACTATGACGATGCGATCATGCTCGACGCCGAGGAATTGGCCGAGGGAGGCATCGCCCGCGGATACGAATCCGTGTTGCCTGCACTTCGCAAGTTCGTCAAGGCTCCGGCTAAAATCGAAGAAAACCGCGACGATGACGCGCCAAGCTACTCGGTTATCTGCGGTGACGCAGAGTTCGAAATCTACAGCCCAGACCTCGATGAGGAAGCAGGCAATAGTTGGGGCCGCGCAACCGTGGCTTTGTTCGCCATCGTCAACGGGCAACTGAAAAACTCGAGTCATCGATTCTATGCGATCAATGGCGGCAATGATCTGTTCGGCATGTTCTTGACGCCGGCGCAAGCAAAGGAAGCGCAGAAGTCACTCCCGAACAAGTCGGACTGGCCGTACCTTCCCAAGGATGAAGAGCCGTATTATGGGCAGTATCATTAACCCCTGGGCAAGGCGCGGCTAACAAGTCGCTGCAGCAGACCGGGGCCGCATTACGGTTTTTCCGAGTTCACTGGTTTCTCGGCGGCCCCGGCTGCTGAGCTTTGTCGTTCGGCGGCGGAGGGCTTCGGAGCGTGGCAGCGCAAGACGACTCCGAGCCGCTACCCCGCGAGCTGTTGTGGGGCGTGTCGTGGACGTTCCGCGGCGACCCGTTCGCGGATCGAGCGGCGTTCGATGCGGCTGTGGCCGAGTTCCAGAACCCCGACCGTGGCGGAGTCTGGCGGCCGGCCGAGGTGTGCCTCCGGGTTGCTCGCGTGCTGGTCACGCCGGACGTGCACTGGTATCTGTCGGACGACGACCCGGTAGTGGAGCTTATGGCCGACGACGGCGCGGCGTTCACCGCCGGCGAGTTGCTGTTCAAGGTCCACAACGCCTTGGTCTCCGACCTGCGGCAGATGGACCACAAGTACTTCGAGGGGTTCTCGCTGGCCGGGCACCAGGAGCCGGGGTTGCCGCCGTTGTACGACCTGGACCTGGGTAGCTGAGCCGACTGGCACAAAGGCACGCCGAACCCTTCTATGGATTCGGAAGTCAAGAGGGAAATAGTCCCCCGCAAGCGTCCTCTTGACCGCTCGTGGTGTTGTTTCCAGGTCGACCCTTCGGGGGCGTCCAGCCGGCTGTCCCGAACCGATTCCCCCTGCCGTGTCAGCCCGCCGGGGGCTGCACCAAACACCTCTTCGGGGTCTGCCGACGCCCCGTTGCCAGGCCGCCGACCGCGGCGTGGAGCCGCGCCCCAGAAACCCGTTCGTACCCCCGGCCGGCCGTTCAAAGCGGCGGGCTCCGACCTCGCGATCGGTCCCAGTTCGATGCTGGCTCGGCCGGAGGACAGCCTCCGGTAGTCCCGTGTGGTCGTCCCTCGTCTCGTCGGTCTTGCCGCCGGTCCTTTTCCTCCCAAGGGTTTTCTGGCTTGCTGCCACTGCGTTGTCACCGGGCCGCGGGCCGGGGGCCAATCCAAGCGTTCGGGGTCGGGGATTGTGGCGTCACGTCGCCCGCTGGGTCGCTGCCCAAGATCGTCTCGGCAACCGCACTCGACGCTCGCCCCGTGTCGCCCCAGTTCGGCCGCTAGCTCCCCGCCCCGCGCCGGTTTCAGCTGGCGAAGAACCGCCCTTCGTCGAAGGCTTCGCCTTTCTTCAAGAGGTGGTAGACCGCACGCCCCAGCCTCGCCTGGAGCGCCCCCAGCGCCCGCCGCTTGCCGTGCTTCGCCGTCCGCCGCGCCAGCCACGCCTTCGCCGTGGCGGACGCCCGCACCAGCAGACAGACCGCCTCGGAGAAGGCCCACTTCAGGTGCGCGTTGCCGATCTTCGGGTTGCCGCCCTGCTGCCGTTTGCCGGCCGACTCGTGGACGCCGCGGACCAGCCGGGCGTACGACAGCAGGTGCCCCTCGTCCGGGAAGCGGCCGACGTCGTGGATCTCGTAGAGGAGGACCAGGGCCAGGATCGGGCCGACGCCCGGGATGGATTGCAGCCGGGCGTACCCCTGCGGGTCGTCGACCTTGGCGGTGCGTTTCAGGTACAGCTCCAGGCGGGCGATCTGTTCGTCGTAGGCGTCGATCAGGGCCAGGTCGACCTCGACGTTGGTGCGGACGCTCGGGTCGTCGAAGCGCGCCGGCAGGTCGATCTCGGCCCGGTTGCGGGCGTAGCAGAGCTTCTTGGCCAGGGGCGGCCGGTTGTACTGGCTGTTGGTGTTGACTAGGTGGGCGAGCGCCTCGGCCCGGCGGCGGACCAGGAACGTCCGGCGGCGGAGCAGGTCGCGCGTCTCGCGCATGCCCTTGGGGTAGACGTACGCCTGGGGGAGCATGCCGCCGCGGAGGAGGAGGGCGATCTTGTGGGCGTCGATGTGGTCGGTCTTGGTCTTGCCCTGGTGGATGAGCTTCATGGCCAGGGCGTGGCCGAGGACGAACGGGATGCCGCGCCCGGCGCAGAGGTCGGCGAGCCAGTACCAGGCGAACATGCACTCGCAGGCGACGACGAGGCCGTCGCGGAACGGGGCGACCGCGTCGAGGAAGGCGTCCGGGTCGGCGTCGCAGCCGTCGTGGAAGACGGCCTTGCCGTCGGCGTCGAGGACGCAGACGGCGAGGGACCTGGCGTGGAGGTCGACGCCGCAGTAGAATCGGTGCGTCTGGTTGTAGAACGGCATCGTGATCGTGGCCTCCCGGGTCTTGGGTGCGCGGGGTGCTCTTCTGAAGCATGCCCCATTTCCCGAGTCCATGATCAGTATCCAGGCGCTGCACCTGACTTGCCATCAGATTACAGGCATTTTTAGCAGTCGCCGGGACAAAGTGAAGGACGAAACGCAAGAATTGTCCCGGCAAGATTGTCCCCACGGCAGGACGTGACGAGCGGGTGGGGAGGCGGTCGGGCTGTCGGGGTCGGCGTCGTGGTGCTGATCGTCAGAAGCGGCTCGTAGAAGGCCACTGGCCGTACAAGGCGGCTTCTTTCCACCCCAACCATGATCGGGGCTTCTACGGCCTTCCTGAGCGGTTTAACGGCCTCCTGCGGCGGCTCGCTCGGTGCTGGCGACTCGTCGGCGTCGGCCTCGTCGCCGTGATGGTCGTCATGGTCATCAACAACAAGGTCATCGTCCAACTTGGGAACCCAGCCAACGGGGACGCCAAAGAACCCCACGGAGCGGCGAACTCGGTTCAACGGGAAGTAGCCGCCGATGAGTTCATGGAGTTCAAGGGCGTATTCCTCCGCACCGGGTTGTTGAAGGCCATCGCTGATCTTGCGTTCGTGGGCGACGATCTCCTTCCAGATGCCTTCCTTGTTCATGCCCAGCGGCCAGAACCGGCCTATCGTCCCGTACCTTCGCACCTTGAGTTCTTGGCGAAGTAGGACACGCTTCCTTGCCCAACGGTCACGGCTGACGATCTCGCCGTTCTTGTACTTCGGTGTCTTCGCCTTCGTCATGTACCGCACGGCCAGCCGCCCACGCCCCGGATCGTAGGGTTCCACCTTGATGTTCGTCTTCACGGTCTTGGTGCAGGACTTCAACAACGCCGACAGGTTCGGCGTCTGGCTCCGCAAGAGCAGGTGGTAGTTGAAGTGGTTGGAACGGCGGCTGACTTCGCAGGTGAACAGGGCGACGACGCCCTTGTTCGACAGGTAGCGGCACACCTTCGACCACAATCCCTTCATCTCGGCGGCGGTCATGTCGTCGGTGAAGTTGATGGAGCCGAAGAACGTGAACTCGGACGTGAAGTAGCGGCGTCTGGCCCACTGGACGCACCGGGATAGCTTGTCGGCCTCGTACATGAAGCCGTCAAGGGTGTGCCATCCGTCCTCGGTGTAGTGAAGGGGTCGGAGCCGCTTCTTCGGACGGACTTGAAACAATCGTGGTGCAGGTTTACTATCTATCACTATACGCTTCTTGAACCCGTCGCACTTGGTTAGCAGCCGTGCGGCGGGTTCTTTCATTTTACCTGTTCGTCGTCCTCGTCGTCGTAAAAGGCGTATTAGATACTTGTATCTGAGTCACCCATGGCGGCGGCTTCCAACGCCTTCTTCGTGGCCTCGTCGTGGAAGGTGAAGAACTCGCCGTAGTCGGGCTGGTCAATGACCATCTGGCGGGCGAGCATCGGCAAGAAATCATTCGACACCTTGAAGCCGACATACTCGCCCACGCTCATTTCCCAACGGATGCGGTTGCCGATGAGGTTGGCCCCACAGCGGGCGTGACCGGCGTTGCGGTACATCTCGGAGAACTTGCGGAACAGGGCGTATACGGTCTGGCCGTGTCGGGTGTTGAGCCACGTCTGGAAGCGGGTGTACTTCTCGTTGTTGTACCGGGAGAAGACGCCGGGGATGGATGTAGTGTTCATGGTGGTATCTATCCACCAGCGTCTAATTCTCACCGACAATTCCCCGATCCGGGGAAGTTTCTGCCCTACGCCTTCACCGGCTCGTTCTGGCCCCGGCCCATGTACCGCCAGACCGTCCGCAACGAGATGCCCAACGCCGTGCTGATCTCCGGGGCGGTCAGCCCCTTGTCACGGAGTTCAACGACACGACCGGGGTTGCCCTTCAAGGTCCCGTTCGCCCGGCCCTTGTACTTGCCCTTCTTCTTCGCCTGCTCGATACCCGCCGCCTGACGCTCCTTGCGATACTCGTTCTCGATCTCGGCCAGCCCCAACAGCAACGCCGCAATCATGCGGCCCACCGAGCCGTTGAAGTCGAGTTGTTGCGTCGTGACGACGACCCGCAACCCCCGCTCTGACCAGTCGGCCAACGTCGCCACACCGTCCTTGAGGCGGCGGGAGAGTCGATCCAACTTCCACATCACGACCGTCTTCACCCTGCCGTGGAAGATGTCGGCCTGCAACCTGTCGAACTCAGGCCGCTTCAACGTCGTGCCGCTCTCCTTGTCGCAGTACCACGTCACCTTCTTCGGGTCGATGCCGTTGGCGTCGAGCCACTTCTGGACTTCGGCCCGCTGGCCGTCGTCGTTCTGCCGCCGAGTGCTAACCCGGATGTACGCCGCCACAGTCATGCTCGTGTCCTCGCAGGTGCTTGACGTGATCCTATACCCCGCCCCGCATCGTGTCAATAGGGTAGAGTCAAAATGGCACTGATGGAGGGTCGATAAGTGCCGTGAAAAGTGGGGCGTCCGGGGCCACTTTCGGCGTTGATCCTATCTGGCACGGTCGCACGGCGGGTTGAACAATTCGGTGGCGGTCGTCAAACTGGTGGATCAAAACGGCTCCCTGCGAGGATAATGAAGTAGAGGCGACGACGGAGGGGAAGTTGAAGACGATGCCGACCAGCCCGTTGAACGTGGTCATCCAGCACCTTCTGGCCGATCTCAGGCCGGAAGGTGACGGCATGACCGATGGGGAACTCTTGGCCCGCTTCGTGAGAAGCCGGGACGAGGACGCCCTTGCCGTTCTGGTGCGACGGCACGCCTCGATGGTGTGGGGCGTCTGTCGCCGTCTTCTGAACCACCATGACGCTGAGGATGCGTTTCAGGCCACGTTCCTCGTCCTCGTCCGCAAGGCGGCGGACGTGCCGGGGCAGGCCGTCGCCAACTGGCTCTACGGCGTGGCTCGGCAGACGGTTGTACGGCTGCGAGCGACGGCGGCGAAGAAGGGGCGGCGTGAGACGCAGGTGGTGAACATGCCCGAACCGACCGTGGCGGAAGTTCGTGACGCCGACTTGCAGGTGGCGGTGGATGAGGAGTTGAGCCGCCTGCCCGACCACTACCGGGGCGTCGTCGTCCTATGCGACCTTGAGGGCATGACCCGCAAGGAAGCGGCCCGGCAACTCGGCATCCCCGAAGGGAGCGTGGCGAGTCGGCTGGCGAGGGCGAGGGCATTGCTGGCAAAACGGCTCGCCCTGCGGGGTGTCGTGTTCTCAGGCACGGTGGCGGCGGTGCTGTCGGGGTCGGAGTCTGCGTCCGCTTCACCCGCTCTGGTGGCGTCTACGATCAATGCCGCAAGTGTGCTTGCGGCGGGGAAGGCGGCGGCTACGGGAGCAATCTCGGTCAAAGTCGCCGCCCTAACAGACGGAGTGATGAAGGCCATGCTCATTACCAAACTCAAGTCGGCCATCGCCGTGGTGTTCGTGCTGGGCTTCGTCGTCGCCGGGGCGTCCGCCCTCGTTTACCAGACGGCGGCGGCACAGGGCGACAAGCTGCCCGTTGCAAAGGAGCAAGGGAAAATGCCGCCGAACAAGGACGATGGGAAGAAGGAAACCGTCACCCCGACCCCGCAGAAGGCGGACGACATTACCAACCTTCGCCAGCCAACGATGGGGCCGATTCCGATCCTGAAACTTCCGCAGCCGAAGCCAGCGAAGGCGAATCAGGGGCCGCTGGCTGTCGCCGTCACCGCTTCGGGCAAGAAAGTCGGCGTCCCGTGCGACGACTTCGCCGGACATACAGCCGCCGTCTATTGCGTGGTGTTCAGCCCGGACGGGAAGACCCTCGCTTCGGGTGGCGAGGACAAGACGATCATCCTGTGGGACGTGGAGGCCGGCACGAAAACCAAGCTCGAGGGACACACGAAAACCATCTGGTCGGTGGCATTCAGCCCGGACGGTAAGACCCTCGCTTCGGGCAGCGAGGACAAGACGATCAAGCTGTGGGACGTGAAGACCGGCAAGAACACCGCCACGTTTGAGGGACGCACGGACACGATCTGGTGCGTGGCATTCAGCCCGGATGGGAAGACGCTCGCTTCGGCAAGCGGAAGCATCAAGCTGTGGGACGTGACGACCGGCAAGAACTCCGCCACCTTCGGAGACGAGGGATGTGGATTCGTGGCCTACAGGCCGGACGGGGAGTCTCTGGTGGGATTGAGCGACGGGGGCATCAAGTTGTGGGACGTAGCCACCGGCAAGAACACCGTCATTCACAAGGGCAACTCCAACCTTCGGATTTGCTCGCTGGCACTGAGTCCAAACGGAATGACGCTGGCCGGGTGTGAACTGGGGCCGTTCCGGTCATCCATCAAGTTGTGGGACGTGAAGACTGGCAAGGAAACCGGCATTCAGGGCGTGACATCGCACGCTTGTGCGGCGTTCACCCCGAAGAGTGAAATCATCGCATCGTGCGGCGGTCAAACGGTACAGCTTTCCGAGGTGGTCACAGGGAAGATGCTGACCGTCTTCAAGGGTGATGGAGTCTGGTCGGGTGGTCGGTCGCTGGCGTATAGTCCAGACGGCAAGATGCTGGCAGCAGGAGGGATGGCACGAAATTTCAACATCAAGGTATGGCACATGGCAAATCTGTTCGATGAGCCTGCTGCAAAGTAGGTTAAGCCGGACGGAGGCGAAGGATTGGTGAGCAACTTCAACGGGGCGAGCGAGGCTTCAACGGCGTCGTCGGCTTCAACGTCGGGATGAACTTATTCGGCACGATCTCCTTCACCGCCCGCACGGTCGGCGGGAACAACTTCGGCGGCTTCACCTTCTTCGGGTGAAGCCGCTTTCGTTTGGCATCCGTGAATGGCGTGGTGTTGATCTTGGGCATCCCCTTGAGCGGCGGGCGGTCGGGTAGCAAGAACCCTTCATCACGCTGGGCCAACCACTCGGAAAACTTCATGTGCTTCATGGTGGTATGTAGCCGGGCCGTCTGCGAGAACAAAAAGGAACACCGGGTCACGATCTCCACCGACCGGGGGTGATGGAACCGATTTTCACCATTTTCCGTTCTTGGCCGGGGAAAAGTAATTCTGCAACAGGGGTCGTGCTGACGTGGCCGCTGTATAAAACACGGACTTGACCCCACCCCTAAAAAACTCCCACAGGACTCCAACAAAGTAGATCATGGGGGCAACAAACGCACGAAAACCCCATGAAAACAAGGGGTTGGCCGTGTGTACACATTCGGAACGGTCTGAACGGCTATTACCACCTGCGGCTGCTGTCCCCACGTCCGGCGACCGGCTTAATAGCGACGGGCTTAATAGCCCGATGGCCGAGCGGCAGGGCGTTATTACCCCACCCCGAACACCTTCACCCGCACCTTGTCGAGTACCTTATCCAGCTTCTCGACCTGAGCCGCCGTCAGGTTGCAGACGTAGGAACTGTAGTGCGTCCCGTACCCCTCCGCTCGGTACAGTACCTTACTCTCCTCCTCGCCCGACACTTCCTGTATCCATTGAGCCACGGTCTTCCGCAGGGCCATGTGTTCGGGCAGTTGGAACTCGTCCCGGAGTTTCTGGTACTCCCGCTCCAACCGCCCCCGGTACGCCTTGTACTCCTTCGGCTGGGCAACCGGGTCGAACCCGTACTTCAACAGGCCGACCGTTTCCGGCCACAGCTTCCACCGGGACATGAACCCCTTCTGCACGCCGCCCCGCTTGTTCTTCGCCCTCGCCTTCGTGACGTGCGAGCCGTCGAAGTGCTTGGCCTGTAGCTCTGCCATGTCCGACCAGTAGAAGCCGCAGTTCAGCCCCAACAGCAACGCAAGCCGCTGCTGTCCGGTAGCGTGTTGCAGGGCGAGCTTCACCTGCTCCAACGTGTACTTCGTCTGCTCCACAGGCGGCACGTCGATCTGGTACTTCTTGTTCCTGATGAACGGGAACCACAACCCCCGGTCGGCCTCCAAGTTCTTCAAGAACGTGTGGACGATCCGCTGCCGGTTTTGCTTCGTCCGCTGGCTCCACTCCTCGGACTTCTGCTCCCGGTCAAGAAAGTCAAGGAACGTGCGGTAGTGATCCAGCGTGATCTCGGTCAGCCGGACGTGGCCGGTGGCCTCGTACAGCAAGTCCAACGCCCGCTTGATGTCGTACCACTGCTTGTTGCCCTTCTTCTTGTACCCCTCGATGTACGAGTCGATCTCGACCTTGAGGCTTTCGTTCTTCGGGATGGTCTTGCTGTCTGCGATGCTGTTCAGCACCCGCCGTGTGATCTCGCCGTCCGCACCGTCGAGGGCCAGAAGTTCGGCGGCTTGTCGCATGTCCGGGTGGATGCTCGGCACGTCGGCCTGCTCGATGTCCCAATGCGGGACGGCCTTCGCCTCCTCAAGCTCCTTCTCCAGAACGGCGGTGTCTCGCCCCTGTTCCTTGAACTCGGTGATGAACCGCTCGATGCTGTCGATGCGGGCGGGGATGGGGGTCGGCCCCAGCCGTTCGGCGGCTTTCTTGGCCCGGACGATCTTGAGGTACTTGAGCCAGTACGGGCGGGTTTTCCGCTCGTCGTTGGGCAAGTCCTCCTTGAACATCTCGGCAAGCTGCCGGATGGTGGCCGACGCCTTCAACTCCTTCGTGCGAACCTTCCACTGCTTCTTGTCGGGGTCGTAAGTCCCGTTGCCGTGCTTCGCCATGTCGTCCATTGCCCTACCCCCGGAACCCGCTAAACTCAGATTGTCCCGCATTTTACCCCCACAGCGGATTGTCCCGCAAGGGGGAATGACGCAAGAACAACGATGGCAAGTGATTGCGTTGCGTAAGTCGGGTTGTTCGGGGGAAAACTGTCTTCCGCTGCACCTGACCGGGGCGGCACCGCAGGTTTCTCGGACGTGTAGCGCACCGATGCCGCCCCGGCAGGTGAGCGGGGTCGTTCGGCCTTCTGAGGGCTTCGGGCGGCGGATTCGTGGAAGGAGTTCGGCCCGACGGCGCTAGCGGCAACAGGGGGTGTCCGTGTCAGCCGAACAACAGCAGTGGTATCCGTCAAAGATTGATTGGTGGCTCGTTCCGGTCCTGTGCGTACCGCCCGTATCGGCGGTTGCGGTCTGCGTCGCCTTCGCACTCGCGGGCTCGACGCCCGGCTTGCTGGTGGGTGCCGCGGTGGCCGTGCTCGTAGCGGGCCTCTACTTCGGTGTGGTTTTTCCGATGCGCTACGGACTGAACGACACCCACCTGATCGTGAGGTCCGGCATCCTCCGCCAACGAATCCCGTTGGCGGAGATCTCGGACGTGTCTCCGACTCGAAATCCGCTGAGCTCCCCGGCGCTCTCGCTCGATCGCCTTCGCGTGCAATTCGGGCAGGGTTTCTTCAAGGCAGTGATGATATCGCCCGCGGATCGCGACCGCTTTCTCAACGACCTCGCGCAGAAAGCCGGATTGAGACGTGAGGGGGATCGACTCTCTCGGGCGGTTAACGAACTACTGGCGGGCGAAAGTGGCCGCGCCGCACCAGGCACGGCACCGGACCTGGCCCACATGCGGGCTTTCCCAGGCTCGTAGCTCACCAAGCGGGCCGGGCAGGCGAGCGGGGTCGGTCGGCGTCACACCCAATACCGAAACGCACACCCCGCGGAGCGAAGGATGGCGAAGTACCTCATCTCCTTCCCTGGGTCGGCGATGGACGTCCCCGCCGAGGAGATGGCCGCCGTCAGCGAAGCAGCCCGCGCGGTCATCCGCGAGGCGAAGGTGGCCGGCGTCTACGTGTTCGGTGGCGGCATCAACGCGGACGTCGCGCCGCTGATGGTCGCCGCCGACGGCACCGTCACGAACGCGACCTACCCGCAGACCAGGGAGTTCGACGGCGGCTTCTGCGTCCTGGAACTCCCGACGCGCGAAGCCGCCGTCCGCTGGGCCGCGAAGCTCGCCGAAGCCTGCCGCTGCTCGCAGGAACTCCGCGAGTTCGGGTACGACCCCGAGAGTTGAACATCCCGCCCTGCCAGCCCGGAGGTCGCATGCCCGCGGAGATCACCGCCGTTCATCCGGTGCTGGCAGCCCGCGAGGTGGCGGCTTCGTTGCGGTTCTACGCCCGGCTTGGCTTCACGACGACCTTCCAGGATGATCCGGCCGCCCCGCGGTACGCCGTGATCCGGCGTGGCCCGGTGGAACTCCACTTGCAGTGGGCCGACCCGGGGCAGTGGGCCCACCCCGGCGACCGGCCGGCCTACCGGTTCCTCGCCCCCGACGTGGACGCCCTCCACGCGGAGTTCCTCGCGAATGGGGACCTCGGCCCCGACACCAGAGGCGGCCCGTGGGCCGTCCCGGCGAACACGCCCTGGGGGACGCGGGAGTTCCACCTGCGCGACCCGGGCGGGAACGTCCTTCAGTTTTACCGGCCGCTTCCCGCCCCAGGCACGCCGGACGCCGCGCAACCGGCCCGGCAAGGCGAGTAGCGAGTCGGCGAGGGGGCTCACTTCGTCCCGTCGGCGGGTGAGCGAGATCGTCCGCCCGCGGCGACGCGGAGGGTGGCCCCGGCGAGCGCATCCCTCACGGCCCGGCGTCGTCGCCCTTGAACCGGAACGGCTTGCCGCCGAGCACCTGGTCCGACGTCGCCGTCGGGCAGACGTACTTCTCGATGTGCTCGACGATCAGCGCCGTCCCCTTGAAGTGGCTCACCATCGGCCACTTCGCCGGGTTGTACATCGTGTCGGTCAGGTCGCGCATCAGGACGACGTTCTTGCCGTTCTTCGCCATCTGCCGCAGGCCGAACGGCCGGCCGAGGACGCACATGTTCGTGTGGACGCCGACGAGGATCACGTTCTTGATCCCGCGCGCCTCCAGGGCGTTCCAGATCTCGACGCCCGAGTCACTGACCAGGTCGCGCTCGCCGTCGATCGCGATGCCGGCGTGCTGGCTCTTCCACGGGGCCTTCGGGTTGCGGCCCATCGCGGCGAGCTTCGCGTGCCACTCGGCGTGCTCCTTCGGGTCGTCGTCCTCGCCGCCGTCGGTCTGGTCGATCGGGTACTTGCCCTTCTCCTCGGCCGGGATCTTGTGGCACCACTTGTCGATGTCCGTCGGCAGCGTCTTCGCCGTCGGGAAGCCCTGGGCCCGCTTGCGGGCCGGGTGGTCCTTGTAGAAGTCCATGCAACTGCTCGGGGCGTGGATGACGAGGACGCCCATCCCGCGGAGCTTGGCGAGCAGCCGGTCCATCGTCGGCAGCATCTCCTCCTCGCGGCGGACGGCGTTGAGGCAGTGGTGGGCGTCCCACACGTCGCAGACGATGACGGCCGTCTCGGCGGGTTTCCACGTCTCCTTCTTCTCGACGACGGCGAAGGCGTCGCCCTTGTCCGGGACGCGGCTGCGGAGGGTGAGGCCGAGGCCGGCCGGCTCCTGTGCCGGGGTGATCAGCGCGCCGACGGCGAGCGCGACGAGGGGGTACGTCCAGCGGTGCATGGGTCGCCTCCGGGTGGGGCCGCGGGGAGCCGCCCCGCGACGGCCGTCACTGTAGCCGACCGGGCCGGGTCGCCGCAAACCCTTTCCGCCACCGGCGGCCGGAGCCACCGCCCGGCGACGCGGTGGACGGCCGGCGTGACGACGTAGACGACGCTGAGCACCATGAGCGGGACGAGGACGAGCGTCCGGGCGTGGATCGGCCAGTCCGGGGTGAGGGGGAAGATGAGGTAGGCCAGGCCGGTGATGATCGGGTAGACGCCGAGCATCATGGCCAGGGCGAGACGCGGCCGGGATAGCGGTCCGTGCGGCGGCGGCGGTTCGGACATCGGCGGTCTCCGGGAGGCGGGAATCACTCCCAGCTATACCGCCCGGGACCGCCGTTCTTACGGCGAACCTACTCGGGCGGGAGGCGGAGTCGGCGGGCCGTCTCCTCGTAGGTCGCGTTGAGATCGACCGGGAAGACCAGGCCGCCGGCTAGCCAGAGCGGCATCGTCGGCAACGGTTGGCCGAGTTGGAGCCGCTCGAACCAGACCTGCAACACCGGCGGTCCCTCCGGTCTCGCCAGTGGCCGGTACGCCCCGGCGTACAGCAGGCCCGGTTCGCCCGGCACGTCGGAGCCGGTGAACCGAGCCGCGACTTCGGCGTGGAAGTTGCTCGCCCGACTGGTGACGACATCGACCAGGATCAGGCCGGCACCGCCCTCCAGGATGGCGACGCACTTGGCGACGAACGCGGCCCGCGACTCGGGCCGGTCCTTGTTCGCCGGGCTGAGCAGCTCGATCGCCCCGACGAGTCGGGGCACCACGTCGCGGCTGAAGACGAGGACTTCGACGACGTCGGTGGTGCGGACGACCGGCAACGTCTGGACCGGTTCTTGCGGGGTCCAGATCGGCTCGGCGGCCGGACTGGCGGTCGCCGGGCCGGCGTGGCCGTTCGCCTGGAGGTCGAACGTCGCGATATCGATCTCGACGTTGAACTGCGCCTGCACCTGGGCGTTGTACGTGTCGGGAAGCCGTTCGTTCAACGAGTCGGTGATCGCGCTAGCCCAGCGAGCATGGAAGCTGGTCCAAAAGAAAGTCGGGGGCAGCGGCGGATGAAAGTGGTCGCGCAACGGCATGGCTTTCCCTCCGAAACACTCCCCGCCATTCTATCACCGCCCGAGCAACTCCTGCACCAGCCCGTCCGCGTCGTACAGCTTCCGCAGCGCCTCGAGCACCGCCTTCGAGTGGACGGCGATGTGGCGGGCCTGCACGTCGGTGTAGACGAAGTTGCGCACCAGGCCGTGCCGGTTCCGGTCGAAGTTGATGCCGACCAGCTCGCCGGCCCGGTTCAGCACCGGGCTGCCGGAGTTGCCGCCGATCGTGTCCGCCGTCGAGACGAAGTCGAACGGCGTCGCCAGGTCGAGTTTGTCCTTCCGCTCGCGCCACCGGGCCGGGAGGTCGAACGGCTCGCGGTTCCCCTGCGCCTCGGCCCGCTCGAACGCCCCGCCGAACGTCGTGTGGAACGGCAGCGCCTTGCCCTCGACGTCGTAGCCCTTGACGACGCCGAACGCCAGGCGCAGCGTGAACGTCGCGTCCGGGGCGACGGCCGTGCCGAGGATCGCGAACCGGGCCTGGGCAATCCGGCCGTTGCCCTGCCGCTCCGGCTCCTCGACCTCGTTCTCGAACCGCCGGCGCACCGACCGCGCCTCGCCATCGACCAGCTTCGCGAAGGCGATCATCGCGTCGGTGCTGCCCGCGACGCCGTCCTTGGCCAGCGCCCGCCGGACGGCCGGGTCGGCGAGCTTCGTCCCGGCGAGCAGCTCCTCCGCCCGGGCGACGGGCGACTTGCCGGCCAGGGCCTGGACGACGAGCGGATGCTCGCCGCCGAGCTGCTCCGCGAGCCAGCTCAGGCCGGCGGCCAGCTTGACGCGCTCCAGTTCGACGTGGATCGGGGCCGGCGAGAAGAGCTGCAACTCGAGCGACTCCAGGGCGCTGGTGCGGTACTCGCGCAGGCGCAGGGCGTTGTCGCGCGGTTTCTCCTCCGCCAGGCGGACGAGGTGGCGGGCGATGCCGAACAGCTTGCTGTCGAAGGCGTCGCCGCGTTCGAGCAGGTAGTACAGCTTCTCGAAGTCGCGCAGGCCGTCCTGGGCCTTGGCCACCTGCTCCCAGGCGTCGCCGACCTTCGCCTTGAGGGCGGCGTCGGCGGCGACCTTGTCGCGCAGGGCCTTCTCGTCGTCGGCCTTGCGGGCGAGGATGGCCGGGTCGAGCAGGCCCTGGTACTGGCCGGTGAACGCCTTGCGCGCGTTCGCGACCCGGTGCAGGTCCTCGGCCGCCAGCTTGCGGTTGTTCGGGCTCCGGGCGCTGAACTGCTCCAGGACCGCCTCCAGCATCCGCAGCCGGGCCAGGGTGTACGGCAGGGTGTGGTCGCGGCGGTGCTTCAGCTTGGCGAGCGCCTCCAGCCGGTTCGTCGTCCCCGGGTGGCCGGTCACGAAGACGAGGTCGCCCTCGGCCGGCCCGGTCGGCGACCACTTCAGGTGGTGCTTCGTCTGGATCGGCCGGCCGTCCTCGTAGGCCCGGAAGAAACAGACGTCGAGGTTGAAGCGCGGGTACTCGAAGTTGTCGACGTCGCCGCCGAAGAAGGCGATGCCCTGCTCCGGGGCCATGACCAGCCGGACGTCGGTGTACTTCTTGTAGGTGTAGAGGTGGTACTTGCCGCCCTGGTAGAGCGTGACCACGTCGCTGCGGAGCCTCGTCCGCTCGGTCGATTCCTGCTCGATCGTCGACATCACCGCCCGCCGGGCAGCCCCGGCGTCGGCGGCGCTCATGCCCTCCTTGACCGCACCGTTGACGCGGTCGGTCACGTCCTCGATGCCGACCAGGACGTTGAGTTCCAGGTCGGGGCACTTCAGCTCCTCGTCGCGCGTCCGGGCGAGGTAGCCGTCGCGGAGGTAGTCCCTGTCCGGCGGGCTGAGCTTGGCGAGCGACTCGGCCCCGATGTGGTGGTTGGTGACGATCAGGCCGTCCGGCGAGACGAACGACCCGGAGCCGCCGCTGTTGAAGCGGACCGAGGCGAGCCGGGCCCGGTCGAGCCAGGCGTCGGTCGCGTCGAAGCCGTACTTGTCCTTGAGCAGCTGGCGCGGCGGGTCGTTCAGCAGCCACATCCCCTCGTCGGCACGGACGGTCGTCATCGGCGCGAGGCCCCCGAACAACAGGACAACGGCGATCGCACAGGCGCGCGGCATGGGTCACCTCCGGGTGGCGGGCGCGGGCTGGATGGGATTGTAGCAAGCGCAAGCCCGGGCGTGGCAACGCCCGGGGGTTTTCACACCCCCGGCGTCGCCACGCCCGGGCTTGGGAGGTGTCGTCGCGGCGCTTACCCGCGGTTCTTGATGATCATGACCTCGACGATGGTCAGGGCCTGGTCGCCGCTGATGCCGAGGCGCTTCTGCAGGCTGTCGAGGAAGACCTTTTCTTCTTCCTCGATGCCGCCGTCGGCCAGGAGCAGGTCGCACGAGTTGGCGAAGGCCGTCTCGCGCATCTCGGTGTTCAGCACCGGGGCGCAGGCGGCGAGTACCTCCTCGGGGCCCATGCGCTTGAGCATGCCGATGAGGCGGTTGATCATCGAGTTGAACTTGTCGGAGGACCAGTTGTCGTACATGCGCATCCGGGCGAGGATGGTCGTCAGCCCGCGCGCCTCTTCGTCGCTGATGTGGCCGTCGGAGGCCACGGCGCTGAGCAGGACGCCGCAGAAGGCCTCGGCCTTCGTCAGCTCCTTCTTTTCCTTGCCCCCGAACAAGCTGTCGAACAGACCCATGGACGACTCCTTGAGACGCCGATGCCGAGTACGAGCCCCGGATGGTTGGTACGGGAACCACTCCTTGGGTATCATCCCTTCCGCCCGGCCGGATTGCAAGCGCGGATGTCCCGGTTCCGGCGATTGGGCCTCCCCGCCGAGCCCGTTCGGCGGCCCCGTCACGGCGGGGTGGCGGCCGGTGTCGCCCCCCGCCGCGATTTTGCGTTGACGCCCCATCAGGGGCGGTTACTCTGGGATGACTTCATTCATCCGGAGTAGTGCCGATGACGTCCACGTCCACCGCCCCGACCGCCGCGGCTCCGGGGCTCGCGGAATCCGTCCGCGCCAAACTCGCCGCGACGGCCCACCCGCTCAAGCTCGCCGAGGTGCTCAAGGGGCTGCCGAAGCCGAAGAAGGCCCGCAAGGAAGAACTCGAAGCCGAAGTGCGCGCGATCCTCGACGCCGAGGTCCACCAGGCCCGGCTATTCCTTCACCCGTCCGGCAAGGGCGGCGAGGCACGCTACTGGCACCACGACGAGAAGCGCCACCTCCAGGAGAAGGCCCTCGGCCTGGCGGCGACGCCGCTGGCGCTGAACGCCCTGCGGACGAAGCTCGCCAAGGAGGTCAAGGGCGTCGATGCCGCCTTCGTCGAGGCGGTCGTCCGCGAGATGGTCGGCGACGACCTGCTGTTCGAGCACCCGTCGAAGACGAAGGCCGGCGGCCCGCTCTTCGGCGCGACGCCGCCCCCCCCGGCCCTGGAGACCGACCGGCACAAGAAGGCCGTCGCCAAGCTCGTCGGCGACTGCGAGAAGCTCCTGAAGGCGTCCGGCGCGACGGCGGACGCCCTGCTCCGGATGCTGCAACAGCGGTTGACAATGTCGCCGACCCCGCCTGAACGGCCCGTGATTTCGGATCCGCCAACGACCGTCCCAGACACCCTGACGGACCTCATCCTGAAGGCCGTGGCGAACTCGCCGGTCGTGTCGCTGGCCGAGCTGCGCCGCGAGATGCCGACCCAGTTCCAGGGCCGCGTCTTCGACGAGACGGTCTTCGAGCTGTTCGACGCCGGCCGGGTGACGATCAGCCAGGACGCCGACCCGATGCGCTACACGCCCGAGGAGCGGGCCGCGTTCGTCCAGGACGGCGACGTGCTGTTCACGACGATCACGCGCCGGAGCTGAGCCATGCCGCCCGAGTTGCCCAACCCGTTCTCGTCCCACAAGGCGGACGACACGGTCACCATCCCGGCCGGCCACGTCCCCGAGCTGCACGGCGACGTCCTGGCCGCATGTGAGAAGTCGCTGTCCCGGACACGTCAGGCCGGGCAGGGCGTCGGCATGTTCGTCGTCGGCGAGGCCGGCAGCGGCAAGTCGCAGCTCATCGCCCAGTGGCGCGCCCGCCTCGCCGGCGAACCCGGTGCGGTCCTCGTCGCCGTGCGCATGAGCAAGGCCTACGCCGGCCGGCTCTGGCGGCACCTGCGCAAGCGCCTGTTCGAGGAGTTGCTCCGCCCTTACGCCGACGCCGGCCACGGGGCCGACGGCCTGACGCGCATCTTGCGCAACCGCTTCCCCGCCTGGTCGGCCGGGTCGGCGGCATCGGCGGGCGGCCTGCTCGGCTTCCTCACCGGTGGCGGGCCGGGCCGCGTCGATCTGCGGGCCTGCCTGAAGGACTTCGCCCAGGGCGAGGCGATCGACTACGCCCTGGCCCGGGTCCTGCCGCAGCTCGGCGACGCGGAGATACGCGACCTCGCCCGGGCGTGGCTGGCCGGCGGCCAGCTCGGCGAGAAGGACCTCCAGCGCCTCGGCCTGCCGCCCGCCTTCCCGACCGAGCAGGAGCAGGAGGTCCACGCCCAGGAGGTCGTCCAGTCCGTCCTCGCCCTGGCCGGCGAGAAGACGACCCTCCTGATCTGCTTCGACGAGGTCGAGGCGATCCAGGCCGGCACCTGGGACGCCGAGGCACTTCGCCAGTTCACGACGCTGACGACCGACCTCCTCGGCCAGTCGGGGCCGCGCCTCGTCGTGACGTTCATCCGGCCGAACGTGCTCATGGAGTTGCGCAAGTCAGTCGAGCATGCCAACGTCCAGAAGATGGCCCAGGAGCACGCGTCGATCCCGCCGCTGAGCTGGGAGCAGACCGCCCGGGTGGCGATCGCCCGCCTGGAAGGCGAGCCGACGGTTCGCGCCGCCCGTCAGGCCCACGCCGACGACCCGTTCTGGCCGCTCGGCCGGCCGTTCCTCGACGGGCTGTTCAAGCAGTACAAACGCGCCCTGACGCCGCGTCACCTCATCCAGGCGTGCAAGGACGAGTTCGACCGGCTCCAGCGCCTCGGCGGCAAGCCCGACACGAAGCCGACTGCCAATTCGGCGACACCCCCGCAGAACGACGCGACCCGTGCGAACGAGTTCCTGCGCTTCTGGGAGAAACAGCGGCGCAAGAACCTCGAGAAGATCCAGTCCGTCGCGGTCGATCCGGCCCTCGGCCTGGGCATCCCCTGGCTGGTCCGGCTGCTCGACCTGCCGTTCGACGCGCTGCAGACGGCGCTGGACGACGTGAACCTGGCGTACCAACCGAGGGCGCGCGGCTGGCCGGTCGGCATCTCGTTCTGTAACCAGCCGCCGAGCACGTTGTGGCGTCGCCTCGACCGGCTGGCGGCCCAGTGGGCCAACGCCCGTAAGCGCAGCCTCGGGGCGTTGGCCGTGGTGCGGTCGGCCGCCGAGCGGACGGCCCCCGGCGCGGAGAAGCGGTTGGAGACGCTGCGCGGCCTCGGCTGCCGCGTGGTCCTCGTCGATCCGCAGCAGCTCGCCGAGTTGGCCGCGTTCCAGACCATGCTGACCATGGTGCAGACCGGTGGACTCACGCGGAGCGGACGGCCGATCTCTTCGAAGGAGTACGACGACTGGGTCAAGGAGCACGTCTCACAGGCGGTCAAGGAGTTGCTCGAACAGATCTTCGGCCCCGGCTCGCTCGCACCGAGATCGGCCCCGTCGATCGCCGCGGCGCGCCAGCCGGCAACCGAGGCCCGGCCATGACCGACCGCGACGACCCGCACGGCCGGGACGCCGATCGGCTCATCTTCGCCGGCCTGCTCGGCCTTTCGGCCGCCGTCGTCGTCCAGCTGATCGACAAGGGCGACCTCGGCCCGTGCCAGACCGCCGCCATCTACGCCTTCGCCGCGGCGGTCCCGCTCCTGGCGGTCGGCCTCGTCGACGACTACGCCCGCCGGGCCGGGACGCTCGTCCCGAAATGGCGCGCCTGGCTCGGCGTCCTCGGCTGCCTCGCCGCCGTCGTCGGATTGGGGGCCGTCTTCTTTCACTTCGGGCCGGGGCCGGGCTTCCTCTTCGCCGGCGTGTCGGTCGTCGGGTTCTTCCTCGTCCGGTCCCTCTGACCGACCGGCCGCCCTTCCCCTAGCATCCTCCTATCGTCGCCCGCACAGGAGGATGCGTCACCATGGCCGAGACCCTGGCCCGCCGGCTGGCGGAGTATGCCCATCGCTTGAAGTTCGCCGACCTGCCCGAGCCGGTCGTCCACGAAGTCGAACGCCGCGTCATCGACTCGATCGCCACCGCCGTCGGGGCGATGCCGTCCGACGCCTACGCCGTCGCCCGCCGGTGCGCCCTCCGCGTCAACGGCACCCCGAACGCCACCCTGTTCGGCGGCGGCACGACCAGCCCCGAGTGGGCCGCCTTCGTCAACGGCCTGCTCATCCGCTACCTCGACTACAACGACACCTACCTGTCCCTCGAACCCGCCCACCCGAGCGACAACCTCGCCGCCGTCCTCGCGGTCGGTGACGCCCTCAAGTCACCGGGCGAGGATCTCATCACCGCCGCCGCGCTCGCCTACGAGGTGCAGTGCCGCCTCTGCGACGCGGCCAGCCTCCGCAAGCACGGCGTCGATCACGTCACCTACGGCGCGATCTCGTCCTGCCTCGCGGCGTGCAAGCTCATGCGCCTCGACGTGGCGAAGACGACCCACGCGATCGGCATCGCCGGCGTGTGCAACGTCGCCCTGCGGCAGACGCGCTCCGGCGAACTGAGCGAGTGGAAGGGCTGCGCCTTCGCCAACGCCGCCCGCAACGGCGTCTTCGCCGCGACGCTCGCCGCGGAGGGCCTGACCGGCCCGGCCCCGATCTTCGAGGGCGACCTCGGCTTCGAGAAGCTCGTCGCCCGCCAGAAGATCGACCTGCCGACCCTCGGCGGCGAGGCCGGGTCGAAGGACTTCATGATCACGAAGACGTACATCAAGTACTGGCCGGCCGAGTACCACTCCCAGAGCGCGATCGACGCGGCGCTCCAGCTCCGCAAGGAACTCGGCGGCGACGTGTCGAACGTCGCCCGGATCGACATCCACACGTTCGAGGCGTCGTACAACATCATCGGCAAGTACGCCGAGGCGTGGGCTCCGAAGACGCGCGAGACGGCGGACCACAGCCTGCCGTACTGCACCGCCGCCGCCCTGTACGACGGCGACGTCACCCTGGCGACGTTCGACGAGAAGCGCTTCACCGACCCGGCCCTCGTCGCGTTCACGGCCAAGGTCAAGGTCCACCTCGACGACGCCCTGACGACGCGCTACCCGCGCGGCATCCCGAACCGCATCACGCTGACGCTGACGGACGGCCGTCAGCTCGTCAAGGAGGTCGAGTTCCCGCGCGGCCACGCGATGAACCCGATGACCGACGACGAGGTCGAGGCGAAGCTGCGCCGCCTCTGCACGCCGCGCTACAGCGAGGACCAGATCGGCAAGATCCTCAAGACGTGCTGGGCCCTGCCGGCCCTGCGCGACCCGGCCCGGCTGATCGGCCTGGTGGACTGACGCCGGAGGGTCACCGCGGGGCGACGACGCGCCCCAGGTCCGCCCCGACCGGCGGCGACTCGACCATCAGCCGCCACTGGGCCGGGTCGTGCAGCGGCGACGGCACCTCGGCCGAGGCGGCGTCGCCGCCCCACAGCTTCCGCCACGCCGCCAGGTCGAACGCGAGCTGCGTCGCCTGGTCGCACTCGAACATCCACACCCGGCGCGGCAAGCCGTTGAGGTAGACGTTCCGGTCGCCCGACCACCGGAAGCATCCCTTCGGCCCGCCGAGGACGCGCTCGTAGATGCCGAACAGGCACCCCTCCGCCCGCACGTCTGCGACGTCGCCCTTCCACGGCTGGGCGGCGGCCGGGTGGAAGCCGCGCTGGTAGACGCCGCCGGAGTAGCTCCGTTCGAGCGTCACCTGGACGTCGGCGTCCCGGCCGGCGTCGGTCCAGTACCGCAGCCGTTCGACGACGGACCCGCTGACGCGGATCTCGACCGCCCGCGTCGCGACGACGTCGAGCGCCGGGAACAGGCTGCGGACCACCTCGACCGTGCCGCCGCCCTCGCCGACGACGACCTGGACCGGCGACGGGCCGGCCACCCGGCCGACCGGCATGTCGAGCGAGCAGTTGACGAAGCGCGCCGACCCGGTCGTCAGCCGCAGCTCGGCGGCGAAGTGGACGCCCTCGAACGAGCAGGCGACGGAGCGGAACGCCTGCTTCTCGCCCAGGACGGGCCGGTAGCCCGGGGCGGCCCGGACGGCGAGGGACTTCACGTCGGCGACGGTGCCGGTCGGCCGGTCGGTGCGCAGCTCGATCACGTCGCCGGGCGCGACGGCCGCCGTCGCGGCGGTCAGGTCGAGATAGCCGCGTACCGGCTTGCCGTCGCGGACGAGGACGACCGGCCCGCCGTCCAGCGGCGCGGGTCGGACGTCTCCTCGGCCGTCGCCCAGCGCCCGCACGTACGCCTCGCCGGGGCCGACCTGGTCCCAGACCGGCCCGGCCTTCGGCGCGGCCGGCAGCTTCCAGGTCGCCATCACCGGCAGGGACGCCGCCGTCGGCCACTCGAACGCGTCGAGGGCGAAGAACGGGGCCGCCGTCGTCGAGCGGGCGTCCTTCTCGGCGTCGCCCCAGAGGCCCCGCCAGTCGTCGAGCGTCTCGACCTGGCGCTTCCGGTCGGCCGAGAGGAGGTAGCCCCACGCCTGGTAGAGGTTGCCGTCGCCGGACCAGCGGACGCCTTGCCGTTCGCCGACGAGCAGGCCCCACGTCGCGACGGCGCAGCCGGCCAGGGCGACGTCGGTCTCGCCGTCGGCGGTGACGGCGTACAGGGCGTGGACGCTGCACCGTTCGAGGCGGAGTTTCGGCCGGCCGCCGCCGAGGCGGAAGAGCGTCTCCGACACGTCGGAGAAGACGCAGTGGCGGAACTCGGCCGACGCCGGGCCGGTCAGCCGGATGAGGTGCTGGTGCTGGTAGCCGCCGACGACGAGCGAGTCGGCCACGGTCAGCTTCGCGCCGGCGAAGTCGATCAGGCCGTAGCCGTCCGGGGCGGTCAGCCGGCAGGAGCGGACGTCCCAGCTGCCGGTGCCGACGAAGGCCGGCTCGCGTAGGGACGGCGCGTGGAAGTCGCACCCCTCCAGGCGGAGGACGCCGTCACGGACGGCGACCCACGGCCGGTCGCGGTCGTGGTCGGCCGCGGCGTCGAAGCGCGGCCGGAAGCCGGCCGCCGCCCGGAGGTGGAGCCCCTGCGGCCCGACGGTCAGCTGCGGCAGGACGAACGGGCCGTCGCCGCGCACCTCGACGACGTCGCCGGCCCGGCGCTCGAACAGCGCCTCGGCCGCGGCCCGGTACTCGCCCGCCGTCTTGCCGTCGCGGAGCAGGACGAACGGTTTCGCGCCGTCCGGCATCCCGGACCGCTTCGACAGCCGGACGCGGACGAGCGTCTCCTTGCCCCGGGTGATGGTGAACTCGTCGGAGACGAGCTTGAGCCCGTCCGCGCCGAGGATTTCGAGGCGGTACTCGCCCGCCGGCAGGGCCTTGTTCCGCTCGCTCGGTCGGAGCGTGTACAGTCGCTTGCCGACCCCGTCGAAGAGGTGCAGCTCGCCGTGCTTGAACCGGGCCTCGATCGCCGGGTCGTTCACCTCGACGACGAAGGTGCCGTCCGGCGTCACGACGGCGAACTGGTACACCGCGAAGGCCGCGCCGCCGAGCAGGACGAGGATCGCCGCGACGGCGAGGACGCCGCGCGAACGCCGCCGGGGCACCGGGACGGGCGGGACGGCCACGCCGTCGCGCTCGATCTCGCGCAACTCGGCGGCGACCGCGTCGGCCGAGGCGGGCCGGTCCTCCGGCCGCTTGGCCAGGAGGCGGTCGATCAGCCGGCCGAGGCGCGGCGGGACGGCCGGGTTCAGGTCGCACGTCGGGGTCGGCGTCTCGACGGCGAGGGCGACCAGGACGGACATGGTCGATTCGCCCGGGAACGGCACCCGGCCGGTGCAGAGGCGGTACAGCACGCACCCCAGGCTGTACAGGTCGGCCCGGGCATCGACCCTGTCGCCGCGCGCCTGCTCCGGGGCCATGTAGGTCGGCGTGCCGAGGATCGCCCCCGGCTCGGAGACGTCGCCGGCCTCGGGGTGGTGGGCCAGGCCGAAGTCGAGGATCTTGACGCGCCACCGGCCGTCCGGCAGCGACTCGAGCCAGAGGTTGGCCGGCTTGACGTCGCGGTGGACGAGGCCGCGCGCGTGGGCGGCGCTCAGCCCGGCGGCCGCCTCGCGGCCGACCTGGAGCACGTCGGCGAGCGGCACCGGCTCGGGCCGCCGCAGCCGGTCGGCGAGCGACTCGCCGCGCAGGTACGGCATCGCCAGGTAGAGGCAGCCGCCGTCCTGGCCGACCTGGAGGATCGGCACGACGTGGTCGTGCTCGACCGCGGCGGCGGCCTTCGCCTCGCGGAGGAAGCGCGCCCGGGCCTTCGGGTCGGCGGCGACCTGCGGGTGGATCACCTTGACGGCGACGCGCCGGTCGAGGTGCGGGTCGTGCGCCTCGTAGACCTGGCCCATGCCGCCCGCGCCGAGCAGCCGGCCGACGCGGAACCCGCCCAGGACGAGCGGCCCGACCTCCGTCGTCGCCGGGGCCTCCGGGGCGGAGGGGACGTCCCGCCCCGTCGGCGTGGTGTCCTCGCGCAGGGCGGCGGCCCGGCCGATGACCTCGGCGACCGACGGCGAATCGGCCGCCGGCTCCCGGCCGCGCAGCGACGCGACGAGGGTGTCGTCGCTCGTCGCCACGGCCTGGAGCGTCGCCGGCGCGGCGGGGTCGTCGGCGAGCCAGCGCTCGACGGCGACGGACGCCGCGGCGTCGAGCTGGCCCAGGACGAAGCGGCGCAGGGTGTCGGTGTCGGGCTGCACGGCGATGCCTCCGAAGGGGGGACCGGACCTCCGAGGACCATACGGAGCGACGCGGCCGGTTCTGTCGCGTTTTTAGGCGATTTCTTCGAGGAGGCCGGCGAGCACCTCGCGCAGCCGGCGGAGGACGCGCGACCGGGCGAGGTAGACGACGTTCGGCGTGACCCCCAGGAGCGCGGCCGCCTCGGCGGGCGGCAGGCCGTCGAGGACCGTCGCCCGGAAGGCGGCCCACGCCGTCGCCGAGAACTCCGGCTCGACCAGGGCGAGGGCCCGGCCGGTCAGGACGGCGTTGTACTCCGCCTGGTCGAACGCCGCGACCGGGTCGTCGGTCGCCGCGTCGGCCAGCGGCGGGGCATCGTCGGCTAGCGGCACCGGCCGGGCCTTGCGTTGCCGGTCGCGCAGCCGGCTGACGAGGATCTTGCCGAGCCAGCGGCGGAAGCTGCCGCCCGGCTGGTAGTGGAACGTCGGCAGGGCGCGGACGAGGGTGACGAAGACGTCCTGGACGAGGTCGGCCGCGTCGGCGTCCTGCACCCCCAGGCGGCGGGCCCACGCCAGCAGCAGCGGGGCGTACAGGCGGACGAAGCGTTCCCAGGCGGCCCGGTCGTCCGGGCGGCGGACCTGGTCGAGCAGGCTGGCGGGCGTCGTCTCCATGGCGGGCATTATCCCCGGCCGGGATCGCCGGGACAAGCGTCGAAATCACCGCGGGACCGGGGCCAGGACGCGCGACACGTCCGCGCCGTAGCTCTTGCCGCCGAGGCCCTTGCGGACGTCGGCTCGAAGTTCCCACAGGGCCGGGTCGAACGTCGAGGGCCGGTCGAGAGCGCAGCCGGCCTCCGCGCCGCCGGCCCACCGCCGGAACGTCGCCAGATCGAACACCGCCTCGCCGGCGACCAGGCTTCGTCCGGTGCGGTAGACGTTCCGTTCGCCGGTCCACCGGTCCGGCCGGACGCTCCAGAGGAGCGGGTTGTTCGTGTCGATCAACGTCCGCCGCACCCCCCACGCCGGCTGCCCCGCCGCGGCGGTCACGCCCTGGAACGGCGCGTCGGTCGCGTCGGTTCGGTTCACCACGAGGCAGCGGTCCACGGCGACGGTCACCCCGGTCCCGGGCGGGGCGACGTGCAAGGCGGTCAGGGCGCTGTCCGTCACGGCGAGGTGCCCCTCCGAGAGGGACACCCGCTCCAGGAAGCAGGCCGTCACCCGGGCCGCCGTCGCGGCGTCCGGTCCGCCCCGGGCGTAGACGCTGCCGCCGCCGAGGTGGGCCAGCCGGACGAGCCGGCTGCCGTCCCGGCAGTGGACGTAGGCGTCGTTCGGGATCGTCAGTCCCTCGACGGTCAGCCGACAGCCCGCCTCGACGACGATCCCGCCCACGTGCGGGGCGTAGCCGTACCCGGCGCGGAGCGTCACCGCGCCGCGGCCGGCCGGCACGGTGACGCCGTCGAGGGGCCGGTCGGTGCGGACCTCGAACGAGTCCGCCATCGGGGCCTTGGCGAGGGCCGCTTCCAGCGTCGCGAAACCGGCCAGTTCCTTGCCGTCGGCGAGGGCGACGACCGGGCCGCCGTCGGGCACCGGCCGCTTGACGGCCCGGTCGGCGGGGAACGTGTCCCAGTACGGCCGCCCCGGGCCGATGCGGTCGAAGTCCGGCCCGAGGTCCGGCAGGGCGTGCCGCACTCGGGCGGCCTCCACCTCGGCGCGCCAGGCGGCCCACCCCGGGTCGGTCCAGCGGAGGGCCTCGGCCCGGCCGCCGAGGAACGGCAGGCTGCGCGAGCCGGCCTCCGGCACGTCCGCTCCGACGTACAGATTGTCGCGCCCGGCCCAGGAGGCGCGGGCGCGGTCGCCGGGCCGCAGCGGCACCGGCCCGAACGCCTTGGCCAGGTTGATGACGTTCCCGGTCGCCGTGACCGACCCGCCCCGGGCTTCGTCGCCGATGCGGCCGAGGGCGTCGGTCAGGTGGACGATCAGGGTGTTGTGGTCGAGGTGGACCTTCTGTCCGTTGCCCCGCAGGGTGAAGAGCGTCCCGGCGTCGATCAGGTTGTTGCTCAGTCGCAGCTCGGCCGCCTCGCCCCGGAGGACGAACGCCGGCCCGGCGACGATCAGCGAGTCCGCGACGGTCACCCCCGGCCCGGCCTGATGGCGGGCGACCGTGTCGAGGTGGACGAGTCGGCAGCGCCGGATCTCCCAACCGCCGGCCCCGTCGAGCAGGGAGAGCGCACCGCCTCCCCGTCCGTCGATGTCGAGGCCGTCCAGTTCGACCGGGCCGTCGGGGACGGTGAACCAGAACCCGTCGAAGTCGGGCCGCTCCCACACCGCCGGCGCCGGCACGAGCAGCGGCCGATAACCCGGGCCGGCCACCAGGCGCAGGCCCTCGCCTGGACGGCGGTCCACCGGCCCGATCGCCAGGGGGCCGTCGGCGTGGATCGCGACGCCGCCGGGCCCGGCGGCGGTCAGTGCGGCCTCCAGGGTGTCGAACGCCTCGTGGCCGACGACGAACGGCCGGCCGGGGTGCGCGGACGGCGCGTCGGTGACGAGCTTGTACACGGCCAGGGCCGCGCCGCCGAGCAGGGCCAGGACGACCGCGATGCGGAGGAGTGTGGCCCACGACCGACGGCGCGGCGGGGGGCGGTCGTCGCGCTCGATCGCGCGCAGCTCGGCGATGACCTCCACGGCAGAGGCCGGCCGGTCCTCCGGCCGCTTGGCGAGCAGGCGGTCGATCAGTCGGCCGAGGCGCGGCCGCACGGCCGGGTTCACCTCGCCCACCGGGGTCGGCGTCTCGGCGGCGAGGGCGGCGAGGACCGCCAGGGGCGAGTCGCCGTCGAACGGCAGCCGGCCGGCGGCGAGGAGGTACAGGACGCAGCCGAGGCCGAACAGGTCGGCCCGGCCATCGACCGCCCCGCCGCGGGCCTGCTCCGGGGCCATGAACGCCGGCGTGCCGACGATCTCGCCCGGGGCGGAGAGGGCCTCGCCGGCGGGGCCGTCGAGGCGGACCAGGCCGAAGTCGAGGAGCTTGACGCGCCACGCGCCGTCCGGCAGGACCTCCAGCCAGAGGTTCGCCGGCTTGACGTCGCGGTGGACCAACCCGGCCGCGTGGACGGCGGCGAGCCCGGCGGCGGCCTCGCGGCCGATCTTCACCACGTCGGCCGGCGGGAGCGGCCCCGGCCGGCGCAAGCGGTCGTGCAGCGATTCGCCCTTGAGGTACGGCATCGCCAGGTAGAGCCGGCCGGCGTCCTCGCCGACTTCGAGGATCGGCACGACGTGGTCGTGCTCGACCGCGGCGGCGGCCTTCGCCTCGCGGAGGAAGCGCGCCTTGGCCCGCGGGTCGGCGGCGATGGCCGGGTGGATGACCTTCACCGCGACGCGGCGGCCGAGGCGTTCGTCGTGGGCCTCGTACACCTGGCCCATGCCGCCCGCGCCGAGGAGCCGGCCGAGGCGGAACCCGCCGAGCCGCCGCGGCCCGCCGCCGACCGCCTCGACGAAGGGCGGATCGCCGCCGGCCCGGCCGGGGGTGAGCGTGGCGTCGGTGACCTGGTCGAGCGCGTCCGGGTGCTCCGCGAGCCAGCACTCGACGGCGGCGGCCTCCGCGGCGTCGAGCTGGCCCAGGGCGTAGCGACGGAGCAGGTCGGGGTCGGGCTGCACGGCGGTGCCTTCGGGAAGAATCGGACCGGCCCGGTAGGCATTATCCCTGGCCGGGTTCGGCGGGACAAGCGGGAGATCGGCGGGCGCGGCTGACGGAGACGCGTCCAGAACGGGAGGGAAGATACCAGGCCGCGCTCGGGCCGTTCGCGTACAATCCCCACGCCACCCCAACCCGCGAGACCACCCCATGCTCCGCTCCCTCTCCCTGACCGCCTTCGTGTTCGTCCTCGCCGCGTCGGCGGCCGCGCAAGAACGCGGCGTCACGTTCACCGTCACCGGCGGCAAGGCCGACGCGAAGAACGTCCTCGTCGTCGTGCCGGTGCCGGCCCGCGTCGCCGGCGACGCGAAGGCCGCCCTCGTCACCGGGACCGGCGACGGCCCGCTCGCCGCCCAGGTCGCGCCGGCCCGGCTGCTCTCGCCGCCGGGCGAGAAGCGCGGCGACGCCGGGGCCGCCCCGCCGGAGCTGACCGTCCTCATCCCCGAGCTGGAGGCCGGCCAGACGCTCAACCTGACCGCCCGCCTCGGCACCGGGCCGAAGCCGCGCGAGGTGTTCTCGTGGGCCGAGGTCGATGGCCTGGAGGAACTGCGCCTCGGCGACAAGTCGGTGCTCCGCTACTTCCACAAGCCGTTCGACGCGAAGCAGTACGAGCCGAAGAAGGAGATCGCCAACCCGACGACGAAGCCGTTCCACCACCTCTTCGCGCCCGACGGCAAGACGATCGTCACCAACAGCAACCAGGGCCAGTACCCGCACCATCGCGGCATCTACTTCGGCTTCAACAACATCTCCTACGGCGGCAAGAAGGCCGACGTCTGGCACTGCCGCAACGGCGAACACACGACCCACGAGAAGGTGCTGGCGTCGGAAGCCGGGCCGCTCTTCGGCCGACAGACGCTCCAGATCGCCTGGAAGGGCACCGACGGCAAGGACTTCGCCAGCGAGCGGCGCGAGCTGACCGCCTACAACCTGCCCGGCGGCACGATGATCGACTTCGCCTCCGAGCTGACGACGACACTGGAGAAGGTCCGCCTCGACGGCGACCCGCAGCACGCCGGGTTCCACTTCCGGGCGAACTCGGCGATGGAGAAGAACACGAAGGAGACGTTCTTCATCCGCCCCGACGGCAAGGGTGCCCCGGGGCAGGAGAAGAACTGGGCCAAGGACAAGGGCGGCCCGGTCAACCTGCCGTGGAACGCGATGAGCTTCGTCCTGGAAGGGAAGCGCTACACCGTCGTCTACCTCGACCACCCGGACAACCCGAAGGAGGCGCGGCAAAGCGAGCGGGCGTACGGCCGGATCGGCACCTACTTCGAGTACGACCTGACGCCGGAGAAGCCGCTCCGGGTGCGCTACCGGCTCTGGTTCCAGGAGGGCGAGCCGACCGTCGAGGAGTGCGCCGCCCTTAGCCGGGCGTTCGTCGCGCCGCCGGAGGTCAAGGGCGCGACGCGCTGACCGATCCCACCCACCACCGAGATCCCGCCATGTACTCGCTCCTGCTCGCTTCCCTGCTCGCCGGCCAGGCCCCCGCCGCACCGCCGCCGGTGAAGGTGTTCATCCTCGCCGGCCAGTCGAACATGGAAGGCAAGGCGAAGATGTCGCTGGTGGACTACCAGGCCAGTCAGCCGGCGACGGCCGACCTGTTCAAGCACTGGCGCATGGACGGCCAGTGGGTCGAACGCGACGACGTCTCCATCAAGTTCCTCGACCGCAAGGGGAAGCTCACCGTCGGCTACGGCTCGCCGAAGTGCATCGGGCCGGAGCTGGAGTTCGGCACCGTCGTCGGCGACCACTTCGGCGAGCCGGTCCTGCTCGTCAAGACGGCGTGGGGCGGCCGGAGCCTGACCCGCGACTTCCGGCCGCCGAGCGCCGGCCTGCCGCCGATGGCCGTCCTGGAGAAGCTGCTCGCCGACGAGCGGAAGCGCAAGCCGGAGGCGACGCTCGACGACGTGAAGAAGCCGTTCGGGGCGTCGTACCGCGCCATGCTCGACGAGGTGAACGCGACGCTGGCCGACCTGAAGGCCCACGTCCCGGGCTATGCCGGCCAGGGGTACGAGATCGCCGGCTTCGTCTGGTTCCAGGGCTGGAACGACATGATCTCGGCCGACGCGACCGCCGAGTACACGGCGAACCTGACGCACTTCATCCGCGACGTGCGGCGGGATCTCAAGGTGGCGAACCTGCCGTTCGTCGTCGGCCAGATGGGCGTCGATGGCGCGAACGCGGGGGCGAACGTCGCCAAGTTCAAGGCCGCCCAGGCGGCGGTGATGGACGTGGCGGAGTTCAAGGGGAACGTCGCCCTGGTCAAGACGGACGCCTTCTGGGACGCCGACGCCGAGGCGGTGTTCAAGAAGGGCTGGCGCGAGAACATCGACGAGTGGAACAAGGTCGGCAGCGACTACCCGTACCACTACCTCGGCAGCGCGAAGACGATGCTCCGCATCGGCCGGGCGTTCGGCGAGGCGGCGCTGGAGTTGCGAAAACGAAGAGGATGAACCACGAAATACACGAAACACACGAAAGAGGACAAAACCAAAACCTGTCTTTGTCTTCTTTCGTGTGTTTCGTGTATTTCGTGGTTCCAATCTGTCTTCGGTCTTCTCGGCTCGCCGGCCCGGTCACTCCCCCGCCTTGACCTTCGCCGGGCCGACCTGGAACAGGAAGCTCTCCGGGTCGGTCTTGTTCAGCTTGAACCGTCCCGTCACCTGCAGCGCGTCGCGCGTGAACGTCTGCGACCGGCCGTCCGGCAGATCGACCAACACCAGGCCGTTCAGGCCCGGCGTCTCGCAGAACCAGCAGCCGACCGGGAACTCGATCAGCAGGAACGACGCGCACTCGACGTCGTCGCCGAGCGGCTGCATGTAGCCCGTCAGCGTCACGTCCAGGCCGTCCAGTTCCGTGAGCCGCTTCGGGAACGTCGGCCGCAGCTGGGCATCGACGGCCGTGTCGGTCACGAGCGACCAGGGCAGGGCGTTGACCCCCTTGGGATCGATCGGCGGCAGGGCGACCTGGTCGATCCGGCTGACGAGCGGCCGGCTCGACTTCGTCTCCAGCTTGACGTGGCCCTTGCCGTGTTCCTCCTTGCCGGTGCCGGCCTTGAGACGCTCGTCCGCGACGGCGCGTGTCAGCCGGCGGTGCTCGCGCAGCACCGGGTCGGGCCAGTTGAACTCGGTGACGCAGCCGTCGAGCATCGACGCCGCGAGGACGACGTCGCCGTGGACGGCCGCCAGCTCGGCGAGCTGCCAGAGCAGGCGGGCGTCGTCCGGCAGGGCGAGCGCCAGCAGCTGCACCCGGGCGACGGCGTCTGCCGGCAGCTTCTTCCGCTCGGCCGGATCGACCTCGCCCGGCTTGTACGAGCCGTCCGCCGCCTGGTAGCGGACGCCGAACAGGTCGTCCAGGGCCGTGACGCGCTGGCCGCTCCGCTGCTCGCGCAGCCGGAGATCGACCAGCCGCAGGTGCAGTTCCTCCGCGCCGCGGTACTTCGCCGGGGCGAGGCGGACCGCGTCGCGCAGCACCTCGCGGGCCCGTTGCAGCTCGCCGGCCCGGTGCAGTGCCGTGCCGAGGTTGGCCGCCAGGCGGAAGTGCTCGCCGTGCTCGCGCTGCGCCGGCAGGAGCACCTCCAGGGCCCGGTTCGTGTCGCCGAGACGCAGGTACAGCGCCCCGAGGTCGGCCGCCTGGTCGGCGGTCAGGGCCTTGTCGCCGATCGCCTTGCGGAGTGTCGCCACCTCCTGGGTGTAGCGCTGCCGGACCGGATTCGCGGCCTGCTCCGCCTTCGGCGGCACGGCCGCCAGGCGCAGCAGACGCTGGTCGAGCAGGAAGCCGCGCCACTGCGACGGCAGCTCGGCGAGCGTCTCCTGGGTGCAGTAGACGCCCGCGTCGCTGGTCGCGACCAGCGACGCGGCGAGGAGAAGACCGAACATCCAGCGACGCATGCCTACTCCTTGGTCCGCTCCTGCAAATGCTCGTCGAGCTTCAGGTGCGGCACGCCCTCGTTCAGCCAGGCCGGGGCCGGCTTGCCCATCAGGTGGTGGTCGAAGAACTCGCGCATCCGCACGGCGTAGTCCTTGCGGTTGGCGAGCTTCGCCAGGCCGTGGTTCTCGCCCTTGTATTGGAGCAGGACCACCGGCTTTTGCAAGCGGCGGAGCGTGTTGAAATACTCGATGCCCTGGTTCCAGTCGACCGCGCCGTCCTTGTCGTTGTGCAGCAGGATGAGCGGCGTCTGCACGTTCTTGGCGTGGAAGACCGGCGAGTTGCGCAGGTACGCCTCCTGGTTGTCCCAGTAGCCGGACGTGAACCGGCCCTGGCTGCTCTCGAAGATCGGCTGGTTCGCCGAGCCGGTGTTCCAGTAGATCGACGAGTACATGCTGATCAGGTTCGTCAGCGGCGCGCCGGCGACCGCCGCCTTGAAGGCGTTCGACTGCGTGATGATGAACGCCGTCTGGTAGCCGCCCCACGAGTGGCCGTGCAGGCCGACGCGCTTCGGGTCGACGACCCCGGTCGCCTCGGCCGCCTTCAGGGCGTTCGTCACGCACGTCACCGCCGAGATGCCCGGGTCGTTGACGAGGTAGGTGATGTCCGGCATCAGGACCGCGTAGCCGCCGCTGGTGTACAGGGCGGCGTTGAAGCCGCCGCCGGGCATCGACGGCGTCAGGTAGCGGTTCGACCGGTCGGTCAGCTTCTCGTAGATGTAGACGAGCGTCGGGTAGCTCTTGCCCTTCTCGTAGCCGGCCGGCAGGAGGAGCAAGCCCTGGAGCTTCTCGCCCTTGACGCCCTTGTACTCGACGAGCTGCTTGCCGGCGCACCAGGCGTACTTGTCCTGCTGCGGGTTGGCGTCCGTCAGCCGCTTCGCCGCCTTGAACGACGCGTCATCGACGTAGTAGTCCGGGTAGTCCTTGTACGTCTCGCGCGTGTAGAGGAAGACGTCCGCCTTCTCGGCCTTCTGAAGCGACCCGAACTCGGCGTCGCCCCACAGGACGCGGACGCCGCCGGGGTTGCCGCCGTCGAGGCGGACGACGCCGGCCTCCTTCGTCCATTCGTTCTGGACGGAGAAGTACTGCTGCTTCGCGAAGTCGATCCCCTTCTCGTCCGGGTCGAGGCGGTAACGCATCCGGTAGCGCAGGCCGTCCTTCTTCGCGCTGACGGTCAGGTTCTTCGCCGCGCCGCCGGCGACCGGGACGAGCCACAGGTCCCAGTTGTCGGAGATCAAGACGGCCCCGGCGTCCTTGGTCCAACCGAGGACGCTCGTCGGCGGCCGATCGACGTTGTGGTCGTCCTCGGTGTCGATGAACGAGGTCGGCACGTCCTTGGTAATCACCGCCGTCTTGCCGGTCGCGACGTCGCAGGTGCGGAACTGGCCGTCGTCGTAGTAGAGGAGCTGCTTGCCGTCCGGCGACAGGCCGTTCATCCAGCGGTTCTTCTTCAGCAGCTGCTTCCGCTCGCCGGTCTTGAGATCGACGGCGTAGACGTCGGAGTAGCGCTTGCCGTCGAGGGTGCCCTGGAGCTGGTACGGCTTGCTATCGACGCCGAGGGCGTACGCGCCGCGGGCCGGGACGTTGACGTTCTTGAGCTTGTCGTCGGCGAGGCGGACGAACTTGTTGTCGGCGACGTGGTAGATGGCGGAGAATGCCTGGCTCTTGTCGTTGGTCGCCTGGACCTGCTGCTGCGACTGGAGGCGCTCGTCCTGCCAGTGCCAGACGACGAGGTCCGGCTTGTCGCCGCCCTTGCCCTTGCCGCCGGCCTTGTCCTTCGGCGTGTCCTTGTCCTTCGGGGCGTCCTTGGCCGGCTCCTTGGCGGGGCCGTCCTTCGCCGGCTCCTTCTTCTCCTCGGTCTTCTTCTTCAGCTCTGAGATGCCGAACGTGATCGCGGAGCGGTCCTCGCGCCAGCTCGCGGCGCGGTTCGCGCTGATCGTCATGTCCTTGGGGAAGCCGGCGTCCTTCGCCGGGTCGAAGATGACCTTGCGCGGGCTCTTCGCGTCGAAGTCGGTGTAGCCGATCAGGCTGAAGCGCTTGCCGTCGTACTCCTTGTCCTCGGTCCCCTTCAGGACGGCGAATGCGCTGCCGTCGTCGGTCCAGTTGAGGCGCTGGTAGCTCGCCTTGCCCGTCTCCAGCGAGGCGAGGACGCCGCTGGCCATGTCGCGCAGCTGGATGCCGTTGCCGACCTGGCCGGCCGCGTCGATCAGCAGGACGAGCCGCTTGCCGGCCTTGTCGAAGCCGAACTCGGACACGTTGCCGAGGACCAGTTCGTTGCCGGTCGTCAGTTCGCGGAGGACGAGGTCGGTGCCGACCGACTTCTCCGGCGTCGGCGGCGTCCGCCCCGGGCCCGGGGTCGGGGCGGGCACCGGCGTGGTCGGGGCCGGCGGGCCGGCGGCCGGGGCCGGCGGCGAGCGGTGCAGCGCCACCCAGTTGGCCGCCTCGCCGGAGAAGGCCGCCCGGCGGACGCCCTCCCACTCCTGCTTGTCGCCGGTCTCCAGCTTGACGAGGACCGTCTTGCCGCCGCCGGTGCTCCCCTTGCCGGCGCTGGTCGTGAACGTGACCCACTTGTTGTCGGCCGAGAAGGCGATGCCGCTGCCGCCGCCCTTGCCGGCCGGGAACTTGTACTGCTTGTCGCCCTTCGTCTGGCGCACCGTGACCTGGCTCTCGCCGTCGGACGAGCCGACCGCGCTGGCGAACCACTGGCCGTCGTCGGAGAGCGTCGCGCCGCGGACGCTGTTCCAGTTCGCGGCGTCGTCGAGGGTGAGGGCCTTCTTGTCGCCCTTGGCCGGCTCGGTCTTGCGCAGGTCGGTAATCTTCTGCTTCAGGGCGGCGATCTGCTGCTCGAGGTCGGCGATCTCCTTGGATCGGTCGGCCTCTTCGGCGTAGATCGGAGCGACGAGGGAGGTGAGGGCCAGGACCAGGACGGCCCCGGCGGCGGCCCGGCCAAGTCGGCGGCCCAGAGTGGAAGCGGTCATCGGTGCGACGAACCTCGGCCCCGCGAACCCGGCCGCCGAGGCCAGATGAACCGAACAAGCCCGGCGGCGGCCCGGAGCGGGGACGACCCGGGCTCGCCTTCGAGCATAGCGCGACGGACCGCCTCTGAAAAGGGGCAAACCGTGCGGATTGGGCAAGATTCGCCGCCCGGCCGCGTCACGGCTGCATCGGCAGCGTCAGCGTCATCCGCTTGCCTTCCCGGAGAACGACGACCTCGACCTTGTCGCCGGCGTTCCTCGTCCCGAGGCTGTGCAGGAGCAGGTCGCCTTCCCGTGCGAAGTCACCCCGCTCGTCGTAGGACACCAGGATATCGCGCACCTGGAAGCCGGCGTTCTTCGCCGCGGCGTGCGGCCCGAACTGGCCGACGTGCTTGACGCGCAGGCCCATCGCCTTGTCGTCGAGCCCGGCCGTCTTCCGCTCCGCCGGCTCCATCGTTTCCAGCACCAGGCCGCCGAGGGCCATGCGGCGGAAGCCCCACAGCGAGACGCGCCACGAGTTGTCGTCGAGCCGTCGCCAGCCCTTCGGCAGGGTGAGCGTCAGTGCCTCGACCTTGTCCCCGCGGCGCACCTCGGCCTTGACGGTGCCGCCCTCGGCCGGCACCTGCTGGAGCACCCACTGGATGTCGGCCAGCGACAGCAGCGGCTGGCCGTTGAGGCTCGCGATCGCGTCGCCGGCCTTGAAGCCAGCCTTCTCGGCGAGGGTGTCCTTGTCGATCGCCTTGACCGTGGCCCGCTCGCGCGGGTCGAGGACGATGCCGAGCGCCTTCGGGTGCGGGAACGGGAAGAGCAGCTCCTCGGTGATCGGCTTCTTCTGCGACCGGAGCAGGTCGCGGTGGGCGTCGCCGATCTGGTGGCAGTGGATGCAGCTCTGGACGACGTTGCCGTCGTAGTTGAGCTTGTCGGTGAACTTGTCCTTCAGCGACGGGTACTTCTCCGGCGACGCGAACAGCGGGGCCGGGCCGCGCTTGCCGGCGAGCGACGCCTTCACCTGGGCGAACTTCGCATGCAACTCCAGCGCCCCCTGCATCGCCTTGCCGAGGCCCTCGACGCTGACGTCGTCGGACCACTCCGTCCGGTGCGACCGGGTGCCGAACCGGCCGTAGATGGTCTTATCGGCGTTGAGGAAGAAGACCGCCCACGACTGGTCGGTGTCGAACTGGAACAGCGACAGGTCGAGGCCGTTCGTCGAGACGACGCGGACGCAGACGAACTTCTCCAGGAGCGGCTTGATGCGCGGGTCCTGGTCGACGAGTTCGTCGTCGAGCTTGACGCACTCGTGGCACGGGATGCACCGGAAGACGACGAGGATCGGCTTGCCGGACTTCTCGGCGTCGGCGTAGGCCTTGGCGAGGTCGTTGTAGATCCAGAAGCCGGCCGCCTCGACCTTCTTCTTGTCGTCGCGGACCTTCTGCTCGCGCGGGTTCTGGGCCTCAGCCGGCAGGGCGACGAGGAGGCCGAGCAGGACGGCGAGGAGCGTGGGTCGGTTCATGGCGCGTCTCCGGGGTGTGCCAAATCCGGCGGGGGAGGCATGCCCGGCAGGATAGCATCCGCGACGCCGGAAGGGAACACCTTGCCCTCGCGACGTCGAAACCCGATCATGGGGACGACTCCCACTTTTCGGAGGCCGCCATGTCCCGGTTCCGTCGCGGTGCCCGCTGGGTGATGCCGGTCGCGACCCTCGGCGTCACGCTCGTGCTGCTGGTCGTCGCCGGCCCGGTCGCCGAGGCGCTGCGCGGCGACTTGCCGCGCGGCGAGGACCGGCCCGTCCGGTGGGCCGCCCCAGATCTGGTGCTGCCGGGCGGCGATGTCGTGCCCGGCGGCCTGGTCGACTTGTTCGACGGCCTCGGCGGGTCCCTCCGCGACGGGGGCGTCGGGCTGGAGCGCTACTGGGACGCGAAACGGATGATGGACGAGGCGGCCCAGTTCATGCCGCCGGGGCTGGCCCGGCAGCTGACCGGCCTGCCGCCGGCTCGGCTGCGGGCCGAGTTCCGGAAGCTCGCCCCGCAGTTCGCGCTGCGGCTGGCCTACCAGAGCCACGCGATCCGCGACGTGCGCTGGGTCGTCCCCGACGCGGAGGGGGTCGTCCTCGTCCGCCACGTCCAGCGCGGGCCGGACGGCGTCGAGTACCCGGTCAAGATGCGGTGGTGGGTCGTCCGCCAGCCGGACGGTTGGCGCGTCTACGACACCGAGGAAGTCGTCATGGGCTGCCGGGTGAGCACCCTGATGGGCCTCAGCGCCAGCGAGGTGATCGGCCGGGCCGACCAGCCGGACCTCCTGCGTCGGCTGCGCGACTTCGCCGCCGCCCAGAACCTGGTCGTCACCGGCGAGTTCGCCGCGGCGCGGGCCGCGCTGGACCGGATCGACACCGCCGACTTCCCGCGGGCGGTGCGCGGCCTGTACCACCTGGCGCGGGCCCTCGTCGAGCTGAACACCGAGGCGTTCGCGGCCACGGTGCGCGAGGCGGACCAGGCGGAGGCCCACCTCCCCGACCTGCCGGCGGCCGCCTACCTGCGGGCGTGCGCCCACTTCGCCCTGGGGCAGCACGACAAGGTCGTCCCAGCCGGGCGCGCCTTCGTCGAGAGGGCCGGCCCCGACGGCGGGCTCTGCTCGCTGCTGGGCCAGTCGCTCCGCGAACTCGACCGCCGGGCCGAGGCGGCGGCGGCCTTCCGCCAGAGCCTCGACGACGAGCCGGACAACGTCGAGGTGCTCGACTGGCTCCGCACCTGCCTGCCGCCGGACGCGAAGGCCGAGCTCGGCGACCGGCTCCTAGCCCTGCCCGAGCCGCGCAAGCACCTCGGCCGGCTCGTCGGCCTCGCCCTCGGCGACGACGACGCGGCCGGGGCGGAGACGTACGTCGCCGCCTACGGCGAGGCGTTCCCTGCCGCGTCCGAGGGGTTCGCGGTAGAGCTGCGGCTGTGCCACCACAAGAAGGACCACGCCCGGGCCCTGGCCGTCTACGGGAGGGGGATCGCGATGCTGGCACCGGACGAGCGGTCGGACTTGCTCCAGACGGCGAGCTGGGACTTCGCCCTCGCCGGCCGGGGGCTGGCGTTCTACGACGCGACGCCGGCCGACCTCCGCGCCGAGGCGTTCGACATCCTGGCCGGCCACCTCACCGATGGGGACGAGTTCGACGACCGTGCCGAGCCGCTGAAGCAGCTCGCGGAACTGATCGACCGGCACGGCCGCGACCAGCCGAAGGACCGCCGCCTGCCATTCCACCGCGGCCGGCTCGCCGCGGCGCGCGGCGACCGCGTCGCCGCCGAGGCGCACTTCGCCACGGCGACGCTCCTGGCGGTTCACGACGACGAGTGGACGGAAGTCCGCGGTGCCCGCGTGTTCAACCTGCTCCAGGCCGGCCGGGCGGCCGACGCCTACGCGACGGTGCCGCCCGCCGAGGCGACCTTCGCGCAGGTCGCCGAGTACCTCCTCTGGAAGGACGGGGCCGGCCTGGAGCCGATCCTCGCCCGTCACCGCCAGGCCCATCCGGAAGACCCGTTCCTGCCGGTCGCCGAGGGCCGGCTCCGCTACGCCCAGCGCCGCTGGGCCCGGGCCTTGCCGTTCCTGCGGACCGTGGCCGACCGGCCGGCCGACCCGAAGGACCGGTTCGCCTACAACCAGCGCGCTTGCGGCGAGAAGGTCGTCCGCTGCCTGGCTAACCTCGGCCGACTCGACGACGCGCGCGACGCCCTCGCCCGCCACAAGGAGCGGTTCGAGAACTCGCCGCCGCAGCTCGACCTGCTCATCGACGCGATGGCCGGCGACGTCGATGCGGCCGAGCGCGAGGTGACCCTCCTGCTCGAGGAGGGCTGGCACCCGTCCGCGTTCTACGCCGACCCGGACCTCGGCCCGCTCCTGCGGACGCCGGGGTTCGAGCGCCTCCGCGCGATGCTGCCGGAGGCGTGGGATCGGCGGTGACGCGGGCTCCAATCGAAACCCGTCCCTTCCCAACTCGGAGGTTCGCCATGAAACGGGCCCTATTCGCAGCCGTCGTGCTGCTCGTCCCGACCGTGGTCGTCCTGGCCCAACTCGACGACCCGAAGCCGACGACCGTCACGGCCGGCACCCTGCCGGTGACGCGCGTCGTCCTGTTCACCAGCGGCGTCGCCTACTTCGAGCGCGCCGGCGACGTCGACGGCGACGTCCGCGTCGATCTCCTCTTCCCGGTCAACGACGTCAACGACCTGCTCAAGAGCATGGTCCTCCAGGATCTCGGCGGCGGCAAGGTGCGCGCCGTCGGCTACGACAGCCAGGACCCGCTCGAACGCAGCCTCAAGAGCTACGCCGTCAACCTGAGCAACAACCCGTCCTTCAGCCAGGTCCTCGGCCAGGTGCGCGGCGAGAAGGTCGAGGTTCTGATGCAGAATACGACCGCGCCGATCCTCGGCACGGTCATGGGCGTCGAGAAAAAGACCGCCCTCGCCGAGAAGGGGGCGGCCGTCGAGGTCGAGCTGCTCAACCTCTGGTGCGCCGACGGCCTACGCGGCGTCAAGCTCGCCGACGTGCAGCGCGTCCGCTTCCTCAACCCGAAGCTCGAGGACGAGGTGCGCCGCGCCCTCGACCTGCTCGCGACCGGCCACGACACCCAGAAGAAGGCGGTCGGCCTGCTCTTCACCGGCACCGGCAAGCGCGGCGTCCGCGTCGGCTACGTCGTCGAGTCGCCGGTCTGGAAGACGAGCTACCGCCTCGTCCTGTCGCCGGACGGCAAGTCGCTGCTACAGGGCTGGGCCCTGGTCGAGAACACGACCGAGGAGGACTGGAAGGACGTCGACATGCGGCTCGTCTCGGGTCGGCCGTTCTCGTTCCGGATGGACCTGTACCGGCCGCTCTACGTGCAGCGGCCGCTCGTCGAGCTGGAGACGGTGTCGAACGTCCGGCCGCCGGTCCACGAGCCGGACTTCGGCCGGGACAAGGACAAGGCCCCGTCGAAGGACATGGCCAAGGACGGCTTCGGCTACAAGGACAAGAAGGGCGGCCCGCCCGGCGAGCCGAAGAGCCCGCCGCGGCCGGAGCCGCTCGACCCGTCGGTCGGCGTCGATGCCCGCGCCTACGGCGACAAGGTCGGCGACTACTTCCAGTACAAGATCGACAGCCCGGTGTCGATGGCCCGCCAGAAGTCGGCCATGCTGCCGATCCTGAACGAGCGCGTCGAGACGAAGCGCGTCGCCGTCTACAACCCCGGCACGCACCCGCGCCACCCGATGCTCGCGATGCGGCTCAAGAATTCGACGAAGCTCCATCTGATGCAGGGGCCGATCACCGTCTTCGCCGGCGACAGCTACGCCGGCGACGCCCGCATCCTCGACGTCCAACCCGGCGAGGAGCGCCTTGTCTCGTACGGTATCGACCAGGGCGTCGAGGTCGCCGTCCGCGACGGCGAGGCGACGTCGCGCGTCGCGAAGATGACCCTGTTCAAGGGCGTCATGACGACGACGTTCCTCCAGCGCGAGCACAAGGTCTACGAGGTCAAGAACCGCTTCGACGAGGCGCGGACCGTCCTGGTCGAGCACCCGTACCGGCCGCAGTTCCAGCTCGCCGCCCCGGCGAAGCCGGCCGAGCGGACGGCGACCCTGTACCGCTTCGAGGTCGCCGCGGCCGCCGGCAAGGCCGAGAAGCTGGAGGTGGTCGAGGAGCGGCAGGTCGCCCAGACGGTGTCGCTGACCAACGCCGACGACGAGAGGATCGCGTTCGTCCTGAACGGCAACGACGCCGGGGCGGCCCTCAAGGCCGCCCTCCGTCAGGCCGTCGAACGCAAGGGGAAGGTCAGCACCGCGCGCGTGGCGCTGGCCACCCTGGAGCGCGACCTGCGCGACCTGACCGAGGACCAGGCGCGCATCCGGGCGAACATGGAGCGCGTCCCGAAAGATTCCGACGCGTACCGGCGCTACCTGAAGAAGTTCGACGAGCAGGAGCCCCAGTTCGAGACGCTTCAGAAGGACATCAAGAAGCAGCGCGCCGAGGTGGACCGGCTGCACCAGGAGCTGGACGACTTCCTGGCGAAGCTGTCGGCGGAGTGAACCCCCTCCCAAGCCCGGGCGTGGCAACGCCCGGGGTGAGCCTTGCCCCGGGCGTTGCCACGCCCGGGCTTGGCGGGATGCACCGATTCTTCACGTTCCCTTTCGCGCCGCATCGCGTATCCTGTCGCCGGGGGTCGCCCGACGAGAGGAGTCCGCGATGCGCTACGTCGTCCTGGCGGTGCTGGTCCTGGGGAGCGGATACCTGCTCGCGACGCTGCAAACGCCGCCGGCCGAGCCGGCCGCCGCCCCAACGCTCTGGCCCGGCCAGCAGGCCGACGGCCGCATCCAGCTACCGAACCAGTGGTCGCTCCGCCCCGTCGGCGAGCAGGTGCCGCTCGGCGACTTCCCCAGCAACATGGCCGTCCACCCCGACGGTCGGTACCTCGCCGTCCTCCACCAGGGCGTCGGCGACCACGAGGTGATCGTCGTCGATCTGGAGAGCCAGAGGAAGGTCGCCCGCCACCTCATCGAGCAGACGTTCTACGGCCTGGCCTTCTCGGCTGACGGCAAGACGCTCTACGCCTCCGGCGGCGAACGCGAGGTCGTCCACCAGCTCGACTTCCGCGACGGCACCCTGACCAACCCGCGCCAGATCCGCGTCGTGCCGCAGACGGAGAAGTTCATCCCCGGCGGCCTCGCCGTGGACAAGGACCACAAAACGCTCTACGTCTGCGGCACCTTCGGCCAGGCTGTCGCCGTCGTCGCCCTCGACAAGGCGAACGCCGTCGAGAAGATCGACACCGGCAAGGACACCCACCCGTACACGGTCCTGCTCGCCCCGGACGGCAAGCGGGCGTTCGTCAGCCTGTGGGGCGCGGCCCAGCTCGCCGTCCTCGACCTGGCGGCGAAGAAGGTGACGGCGACCTGGCCGACGGAGAAGCACCCGACCGAGATGGTCCTGTCGCCGGACGGCAAGACGCTCTACGTCGCCTGCTCGAACTCGACGCGCGTCAGCGTCCTCGACGCGGCGACCGGCAGGGCGCTCCAGACGCTCGACGCGGCGCTGCACGCCGGGTCGCCGTCGGGCAACACGCCGAACAGTCTCACCCTCACGCCGGACGGCAAGCTCCTCTTCGTCGCGAACGCCGACGCGAACAACCTCGCCGTCTTCAACGCCGAGAACCCCGGCGACGCCCGGCCGCTCGGCTTCATCCCGGTCGGCTGGTACCCGACCTCGGTCCGCTACGACGCCCAGGGCAAGAAGATCCTCGTCGCCAACGGCAAGGGCCACATCCCGAAGGCGAACCGGCACGGCCCGAACCCGGTCTTCGGCCGGGTGCCGCGCGGCCTGGACGAGTACATCGGCCGGCTGTTCCAGGGCTCGCTCAGCGTCGTGCCGGTGCCGAACGCGGAGCGCCTCGCCGCGTACACAAAGCAGGCGTTCGCGTGCAGCCCGCTGCGGAGCGACTTCGGCCCGACCGGCGTCCGCTCGGCGAACAACCCGATCCCGGCCAAGGTCGGCGACCCGAGCCCGATCAAGTACTGCATCTACGTCATCAAGGAGAACCGCACCTACGACCAGGTCCTCGGCGACATGAAGGAGGGCAGGGGCGACGCGAGCCTGTGCCTCTTCGGTGAGAAGGTGACGCCGAATCACCACAAGCTGGCGCGCGAGTTCGTCCTGCTCGACAACTTCTACGTCGAGGGCGAGGTGTCGGCCGACGGCCACCAGTGGTCGATGGCCGCCTACGCGACGGACTACGTCGAGAAGGTCTGGCCGCTGACCTACCGCGGCACGATCACCAACAAGCTCGGCTACCCCAGCGAGGGGAACAACGACGTCCTGGAGCGGCCGGCGGGTGGCTATCTCTGGGACCGGGCGAAGGAGGCCGGCGTCAGCTACCGCAGCTACGGCGAGTGGGTCGCCAACGGCAAGACGCCGGACGACCCGGCCACGGCGAAGGTCGAGGCGCTCAAGGGCCACATCGACGAGAAGTTCCGCGGCTACGACCTCGACTATCCCGACGTGAAACGGGCGGAGCGGTTCCTCAGCGAGGTGAAGCGCTTCGAGCAGGAGGGCGAGATGCCGCGCTTGCAGATCGTGCGACTGCCGAACAACCACACGACCGGGACGCGCGCCGGCAAGCCGACGCCGACGGCGATGGTCGCCGAGAACGACCTGGCCTTCGGCCTGTTGATCGAGGGGCTGAGCAAGTCGAAGTTCTGGAAGGAGACGGCCGTCTTCGTCGTCGAGGACGACGCCCAGAACGGCCCGGACCACATCGACGCCCACCGGACGATCGCGTTCGTGCTCAGCCCGTACACGCGGCGGAAGGCGGTCGATTCGACGATGTACTCGACGGCGTCGATGCTGCGGACGATGGAGCTGATCCTCGGCATGAAGCCGATGAGCCAGTTCGACGCGGCGGCCCGGCCGATGTACGCCTCGTTCGCCGAGAAGCCGGACCTGACGCCGTACGCGCACGAGGCGGCGCGGGTGGACCTCGAAGAGAAGAACCAGGTCGGGGCGTGGGGGCAGGAGATGTCGGACAAGTTCAACCTCGCCGTCGAGGACGCGGCGGACGACCTGCTGTTCAACGAGGTGATCTGGCGCTCGGTGCGCGGCGCGAACTCGCCGATGCCGGCCCCGGTCCGGGCGGCGTTCTTCGTGCCGAAGGTGGATTGAGCGCTCGGGACGGCCTCCTCGGGGAAGCGGGCGGAGGGCTTCCCCTGGTGTAGCCGTCACTTCGGCGGCAGCACCTCGGCGACGGCGGCGACGATGGCGTCCGTCGTCGCGTCGTCGAGCCGGCCCGGCCGGAGGGCGAAGTTCGCCCGGACGGCCTGCTTGTTGCGTCGCTCCGGGTTGTAGACCAGGACCGTGACGGCCGCGTCGGGGTGGACGTCGTAGCCCTCCGGCGGGCCCATCCGGCAGAGCGACACCCAGCGGATCGCCTCGTCGCGGGCCAGGTCGCGGAGCCGGTCGGCCGGCGTGTCGCGGACGTGGACGAACGTGCCGACCTTGCGGCCGGCCGGCGACTTGCCGCCGACGGCGGCGACGTGGCTTTCGAGCTTCTTGACCAGACCGGTCAAGGGGCCGTCCATCTCGCGCGCGAAGACGAGGACGACCAGGTCGGTATCGACGCGTCAGACGGGACAGCGGCGCTGGTCGCCGGCGTACTGGCCGGCGACGAACTCGGGGAAGAACGCCCCGCGGCGGTTCGCCTCGCCGACCGGCGGGCCGGACCGGAGCGGCTCCTCCGGCAGGCCGGGGCCGGCGAGGAGCAGGGCGGCGAACGCCGTGCCGGTGATCAGCGGAGAACTCATGCGCGGGGGCTCCCGGGGTTCGGTACGTCTCGTGCCTCTACCCCGGAAAGCGAGCGGGCCGGCCGGCGGACGACAGACTTTTTCTCAAGTATCGACCTGGACGAAGAGGAGCCGGCCGTCCGCGGCGACGCGCTCGACGGCGGCGAGCAGCTCGGCGAAGTCGCCGCGCACCTCCTCGCCCTGCCGCTGGGCCGCCGCCGCGAGGGAGCGCAGCTCGTCGGCCATGCGGCGTACCTCGTCCGGCGGGTGCATGCTGTGCATCGGAGCCCAGCCGTCGTCGCCGGACCGGCCGGCCGTCGGATGGCGGAACGGCCGGGTGCCGAACGCGGACAGGGCGACGGCCGTGACCTTGTTCGGCGGCACGCGGAGTTCCCTCCGGGCGAAGTCGATCACGTCCCAGTAGACGCCGTCGCTCTCGACGCGGAAGGCGAGGTCGAGGCCGTGCTCGTCGCCGTTCTGGCCGGCCTGAAAGATCGCCCCCTCCCAGGCGGTCTTGCCTCCGTCGGACAGGTCGCCGTACCAGTCCGTCCGGGCGAGCCGCCGGGCGACGACGGCCGGCAGCCCGGCCGGGTCGTCCGGCCAGGCGAGGACCGGGTCGTCGTCGTCGTCGAAGTCCCAGATCGGGTTCTCGATTGCGTCGGCGACGAGGTCGGCCAGGACGCGGAGTTGCTCCGCCGTCGGCCGTTCGACCAGGGCGGCGAACTTGTCCCAGTCGAGGGAATAGAGGATGTAGCCGGCCACGGGACTCCTTTCGTCAGGAACCTGGGGTGCGGAGGGCCGCCCGGGCGGCGTCGCGCGTCGCGGCGACCTCGGCCCAGAGCGCCTGCCACGCCTGCCGCTCGTCGGCCGGCAGGGCCGCCAGGGCGGACGGGGAGCGGACGGCGTCCAGGTCCGGGTCGTTGAGCCAGTACGTCAGCCAGCGGACAACCGGGCCTCGGTTGACCTGGCGGCCGCGCCACAGGTCGAGGTCGGCGCGGAGCCAGTTCAGCGCGAGGTTGCGCAAATCGGCCCGCTCGGACGGGTCGGCCGGGGCGTCGATCCCGAGGCCGCGCGCGGCCATCAGGGCGATGCAGACCGCGTCGTAGCGGAAGGCCGTCGTCGGGTCGGCGCTCAGGCTCGCGTCCCGGGCGAAGGCCGACTCGGCCAGCCGGGCCGCCAGGGCATGCCGCCCCACGCCGCGCCGGCCGCACAGGCCGGCGAAGTCGAGCTCGAGCGCCGGCCGGCGCGGCCAGACCTCGCCGTTGGCGATCGGCGCGACGTGCGGCCGGAGCAGCCGCCAGCGCTCCGCCTGGGCCAGGTTGACCGCGATCGACCGGGCGGCCGGGTCGAGGCGGGCGGCCTCCTTGTAGGCGGCGACCGCCTCGTCGAGCCGGCCGAGGTCGCGCAGGGCGACGCCGCGGTTGTTGTGCGACAGGGCGACCGTGGCGTCGAGCCGGACCGCCTCGTCGAACTTCGCCAGGGCCCCGGCCGGGTCGCCGCGCATCAGGCGCGCCCAGCCGAGGCCGTTGTGCGACGAGGCGAACGTCGGGTCGGCGGCGAACACCGCCTGGAACGCCTTCTCGGCCTGGTCGAATTCGCCGAGTCGGAGCAAGGCGAAGCCGCGGTTGTCGAGCGGCCAGAGGAACCCCGGCGGGGCGAGCCGGGCCGCGTCGGCGTAGGCATCGAGGGCGGCGTCGAGGTCGTCCTGATCGACGAGCGCCAGGCCGAGGTTGTTGTGGGCAAGCGGGTGCCGGCCGTCGAGGCGGATCGCCTTGCGACAGGCGACGACCGCCCCGGCCGGATCGCCGAGCCGGCGGCGCACGTTGCCCAGGCCGACGTGCGGCCAGGCGAACTCGGCGTCGCGGGCGATGGCCGCCTCGTAGGCGGCGGCCGCCGCGGCGAGGTCGCCCCGGTCGGCGAGGGCGGTGCCGAGGTTGTTGAACGCGGCGGCGTTCGTCGGCGCAGCGGCGACGGCGGCCTGGTACCAGCGGACGCGCTCCTCGGCGTCGGCCGGCCGGTTGTACGGGTAGGTGCCGCCCATCGCCATGAGCAGGCCGAGGTTGCCCGGCTGCGCCCGCAGCGCCGCGCCGAGCAGCTCGCGCCGCCGCCCGGCCGGGATGGCCCGGTCGTCGCCGAGGTAGGCCGCGAACCAGCCGTGCTGTTCCAGGGCGGCTGGCTCGCCGGCCAGGGCGACGACGCCGGCCGTGTCGCCGGCCAGGACCGCGTCGCGCACCCGGTCGCGGTACGGGTCGGGGTCGATCGCCTGGAGCAGGCCGCGCAACGCCCGCCGGTTCGCCGGGTCGGGTTCGAGACGCAGCCACCAGTCCACGCCGCCGACGAGCCGCTCGCGGATCGCCGACTGGGCGATCGTCCCGGCCGCGGCGGCGAGCGTTGCCGGGGCGAGGTCCGGCACGACCGGGGCGAGGGCCGCGCGGAGGCGGTCGAACCCGGTCTTGAGATCCTCCGGCCGGGCGAGCGACAGCGACCAGCGGAGCTGGTCGATCCGGTCGAGGTTCGCCTGGACCTCGACGTCGCGCCGCAGGCGCTCCAGCCGGTCGGGCTGCCCGGCGCGCAGGCCTCCGGCGCGGCGCGGCTCGGCGGCGGCGAGGGCGTCGGCGGCGGCGCGCGTGTCGCCGCGCGGCAGGGCGGCCTCGGCCGTGTCGAGCAGGTGGTCCAGGGCGTCGGCGTTCTGGGTCGCCTGGCGGTCGGACCACCAGGCGAAGGCGCAGACGCCGACGACGAGGACGGCCAGCGCCGCGAAGAGGGCGAGCTGGACGCGCTGCCGCTTGCGCTGCTCGCGGGCCTCGGCCTGGGTCTTCGCCTGCTCCAGCTCGGCGGCCCGGGCGCGCTGTTCGGCCGCCGCGCGGAAGTCGGCCACCTCGCGGGCGACCTCGCCGGCGTCGGCCGGCCGGTCGGCCGGTTCGAACGCCAGGCAGCGCTTGCACAGGGCGACCAGCTCCGGCTCCGCCCCGCTCGCGTCGAGCCGGGCGAGGCAGTCGCCGACCTGGCCGCGGATCGCCAGCAGGCGGACGGCGTCCGGCGTCGGGCCGACGTAGGGCGGCTGGCCGGTCAGGATCACCGCGAGGATCGCCCCGAGGCCGAACACGTCTGCGCGCTGGTCGATCCGCTCGACCTCGCCGCCGGCCTGCTCCGGCGGCATGAACGCCCACGTGCCGAAGACGCTCCCCGCCTGGGTCGAGGACGAGCCGTCGCGGCCGGTGCGGATCTCCGTCGATGCGTGGGCCTCCGGCGGGGCGACGACCACCGGGATGGCGGAGAGCACCTTGGCGACGCCCCAGTCCATGACCTGGACCTCGCCGAACCGGCCGACCATGACGTTGCCCGGCTTGAGGTCGCGGTGGACGACGCCGTGGGCGTGGGCGTACCCGACCGCGTGGCACACCTGCTCGAAGACAGCGAGGTGGCACCCCCGGTCGGTGGCAGCTTCGGGCCGGCCGTCGAGCAGTTCCTCCAGGGTGTGGCCCTTGATGAGCTTCATCGCCAGGAAGGGCCGCCCGTCGGGGAGCAGGCGCAGGTCGTAAACCGCCGGAATGCCGGGGTGCTGGAGCTGGCCGGTCACCTGGGCCTCGTTCAGGAACCGCTCCGCCGCGGGGTGGCCCGCGCCGAGGTGGCCCTGGAGCATCTTGATCGCGACCTCGCGGCCCAGGAGCGTGTCCGTCGCGCGGTAGACGACGCCCATGCCGCCGCGGCCGATCTCCTCGTGGAAGACGTAGCGGCCGGCACCGGCCGCGCCGGGGGAGTCGGGCACGGCCGGCGGCGGCCCGCCGGCCTGGACGGTGAGCTGCTCCGAGCCGGAGTCGTCGCGGGTCGCGGGCTCGGCCATTGGGCCCTCCTTGGGCGGCTACTTCAGGACGAGCTTCGCCTTGCGGGTGATCTCGTACGGGACGAGGCCCTTCTCGGTGACGACCTTGCCGTGGACCGTCACGCTCACGTCGTAGGTGCCGGCCGGGAAGGCCTTGCCCTTGGGGTTGCCGAAGTCGGACGGCCCGGTCCAGTTGCGGCCGTCCCAGTCGAAGCTGTGGGCGTAGGTGCCCTTCTTGAGCGTCTTGCCGGGCCCCTTCGCCTCGCGCGGCGGGGCGAGGCCGAAGTCCATCAGGCAGTAGACCTGGCCGTCGCCGGTGATGCGCTCGCGCGGGTGGAGCCCGCTCGGCCCGGCCGGCTCGTGGAAGCTCGGCCCAAATGGCATCGCGACGACGCCGGCGACGTCCTCGCTCACGACGATCTTGTAGTCGAGCTTTACCCCTTTCGCCGCCTCGGCGAGCGTGAAGGCGTAGCCGTCCTTCGGGAACTCGATGGTGACGGCGTCGTCGAGCTTCGTCCGGGCCGGCGGCTGGGCCGTCGCCAGGGCGGCGAGGCCGAGCACGAGGGCCAGCGGTGCCAGTCGCGTGATTCGTCGCATGGGTCGGTCCTCCTGGCGTGTCATTGTACGCCGGTCGAACCGGGAGCCTACCCGGCGAGGAGGAGATAGGCGACGAGGCCGACGCCGGCCGCCCCGAGGACGGCGGTGACGACGAGGCCGAAGACCGGCCCGGGCACGTCGGGGTTGCGGCCGGCGGTCAGGTCGGCGACGTAGCGGCGGTAGCGCCAGCCGGCCCACGCGAGGACGGCGATGCCGAGGACGACGAGGACGACGCCGACCCAGAGCGAGCCGCCGTGGCCGGCCGGCGGGGCCGTGCCGTGGACGGCGGCGATCTCGTGCAGGAAGAGGCCGAACCGGGCGACGACGAAGCCGAGGCCCATGAGGGCGAGGCCGGTGCGCACCCAGGCGAGGAGCGTCCGCTCGGCGGCGAACAGGACGCGCGGGTCGGGCGGCTCCGGCTCGGTCGGCATCGCGTCGCCTTCCTCACGGGGTCATCGTTTGGCGGGAGCCACCGAGCGGTAGACCATCCCGGCGACCAGGCCGCCGAGCAGGTAGAGGCCGACGGTGAGAACCTGCGTCTTGACCGTCTTGTTGCTCGGCTCGCTCCCCAGGCCGAGCGGTCCGGGCAACGCCAGCGCGCCGACGCCGGCCAACAAACCGAGCACGGCCCCGGTCACTGGTGCGGCCTCCCGGCCGGCGACGCCGACCAGGCTGTAATACGCCGAGTTGGCGACGATGTCCCCGGCGAGGGCCGCCGGGTACAGCGCCTCCGCCGACGGCGGCGTGCCGCCGGCCGCCGCGATCGTTTTCGCGATGGCTCGCTCGCCGAGGACGTCCATGCGCGGGGCGTCCTTGACCGTCTTCTGAACCGCCAGATGGGCCGCCGTCAGGGCGCACGCCCCGGCGAGGCCGCTGCCGAGTGCCTCGATCATCTTCGTTCCTCCACGCGACGGGACCGCCTCGCCCGGTGCAGATCCCGTGCCGCTCAGGCGAAGCGGACCAGGAGGACGAGGGCCCCGATCGCCATGACCAGGCCGACGATCTCGGCGAGGTTGAGCGCCTCGCGGAAGAAGACGACGCCTACCGCGGTCAGGAGGACGATCATTGACACGGAGTAGAGCACGCTGATCGTCGCGAGCTTGAGGTGCTTCATGACGAAGAGCCAGCCGAACGCCGTCGCGGCGTAGAGGGCGAAGCCGACGTAGAACCACGGCGAGCGGAACGAGTTCTCCTCCTGGCTGGCGAGCTTGAGGAAGTAGTCGCCCAGGACGCCGACGACGCTGAACGCGACGGTGACGATCACGGCGAGGGTTTTCGGGTCCATTCCGTCGCACCTCACGGGGCCAGTTGGACGTGTGGGTAGGCCCGGATAAGGCCGTCGAGCGTCACGAGCGGACAAGAATAGTGCCGCGCCGTGGCGACGATGATCTGGTCGGCCGGGTCGCGATGAAACGGTGGCGGGAGCCGGGTGGAGCCGACCGCGACCTCGGGCGACAACGGCAGCAGGACGACGGGAGGCAGTAGCGCCAGGGCCAGCCATTGCTCGACCGGAATGGTCAGTTGCAACCGCCCGCGTTCGACGAGTTTGGCCACCTCCCAGCACGAGATCGCGGAAACCCCGAGCCCCTTCGCCGCCTCGGCCCGCAGGAGCGCCTGATAAACCGGTGGGAGCTGGCCGCCCCCATCGACCCACCACACCCAGACGTGCGTATCCAGCACGATCATCGTGCGGCGTCCCATTCCTCTTCAACAACTGGCTCCGTGGGCCCGTCGTACCGAAGGACCGTTCCGCGTAGAGGGTGTTCGGTCGGCTCCTGTTGAGGTGCGAGCAGGACGATCACCTCAACCGCCTGCCCTGCTCGGAAGGGGAGTTGCTCCAGGCAGAGTCGGCCGTCTTCTGACAGGGTGAGTTCGACGCGATGCGCGGGTGTCATGCCACCACCTCCCGAAACGCTTGCTGCATTCTGAATTCCTGGCGACGATGCGTCAAGCCGTCCCCGCCGTCCGCACGAGCAGGTCGTTCACCCGCCGGGAGAACGCCGCCGGGTCCTTCAGCCGCGAGCCCTCCGCCAGCACCGCCTGGTCGTACAGCACCCGGGCGAACAGCTCGCAGCGCGGGTCGGCCGCCGACTTGGCGTGCAGGTCGCGCAGCGCCACCACGGCCGGGTGCGCCGCGTTCAGCTCCAGGATGCGCGGCACCGCGACTTCGGCCTGGCCCATGCGCCGCATCAGCCGCTCCATGTGCGCCGACGGCCCGCCCGCCTCGGACACCAGGCAGCACGCGCTCTCCTTCAGCCGGCCGGACAGACGCACGTCGGCCAGCTCGGTCAGCACCGTCTTCAGGTACGCCAGCAGCGGCGCGAACGCCGCGTCCTGCGGCGCGGCCGCCGGCGTGCCGCTGTCCAGGGCGACGAGCTTGTGGCCGCGGTACGCCGGCAGCGACGAGGCGACCCACTCGTCGATCGGGTCGGTCAGGAACAGCACGTCGCGGCCGTCGGCCCGGGCCGCCTCCAGGTACGGCGAATGCTCCAGCTGGCCGCGCGTCTCGCCGGTCAGGTAGAGGATCTCCTTCTGGTTCACCGACAGGGCCCCGGTGTATGCCTCCAGCGTCGTGAACTGGCCGGCCGGCGTCGCGGCCGACTCGAACAGCAGCAGGTCGGCGATCTTCTCGCGGTTGGACACGTCGCGCGCGACTCCCTCCTTGAGGATCGCGCCGAACTCGGCGAAGAACTTGACGTAGGCGTCGTACTCGCGGTCCTTGAAGTCCTCCAGCCGGCGGAGCAGGCTGCGCGTCAGCTCGCGGCGGATCCTCTCCAGCACCGGGCTCGCCTGGAGGATCTCGCGCGAGATGTTCAGCGGCAGGTCGGAGCAGTCGACGACGCCGACGACGAAGCGCAGGTACTCCGGCAGCAGCTCCGGGCAGTGGTCCATGATCTGGACGCGCTGGATGTACAGCCGCGGGCCGAACTTCTGCTCGCCGCCGAAGCGCATCGCCATCGGCTGCTGCGCCGGCAGGAACAAGAGCACCCGGAACTCATTCGCCCCCTCGGCGGTGTAATGCAGCACGCCGGCCGGCTTCTCCCAGTCGCCGCTCAGCTGCTTGTAGAACTCGGCGTACTCGTCCGGCGTGACCTCGCTCGGCGAGCGCAGCCAGAGCGCCTTCCGCGAGTTGAGCACGTCCTCGACGACGACCTTCTGCTTCGTCGCCGGGTCTTCCTGCTCCACGTCCATGACGACGGGGTGTTCGAGGAAGTCGGAGAATTTCTTCACGACGGCGTGCAGCCGGTTCGGGTCGAGGAACTGGCGGTGCTCCGACTTCAGGTGCAGGACCACGTCGGTGCCGCGCCTCGGCTTGGTGATCGTCTCGACGGTGTACTCGCCGAGGCCGTCGGAGGTCCACTCGACCGCCTCGGTCGGCGGCACGCCGGCGGCGCGGGACCGGACCGTCACCTTGTTGGCGACCATGAACGCGGAGTAGAAGCCGACGCCGAACTGGCCGATCATGTCCGGCCGGGCCTGGTTCTGGGCCAGGCCGGTCAGGAACGCCTTCGTCCCGGAGTGGGCGATCGTGCCGAGGTTCTCGACCGCGGCGTCGCGCGTCAGGCCGATGCCGTTGTCGGAGATGGTCAGCGTGCCGGCGGCCGGGTCGGCGGCGAGCTTGATCTTCCAGGCCTTGTCGTCCTCGAGCAGGTGCTCGTGGGACAGGGCGTCGAACTTGAGGCGGTTGATCGCGTCGCTGGCGTTGGAGATCAGCTCGCGCAGGAAGATCTCCGGGTTCGAGTAGAGCGCGTGGGTGATGAGGTGGAGCAGCTGCTTCAACTCGGCGCGGAACGCGTGCTTCTCGGTCGCCTGTGACATGGCGGGGGCCTCGTCCTCACATGGCCGCCGGCTTGCCGGCGGGTTTTCGATGCGAAGACCGCCGGCAAGCCGGCGGCTATATGCAATGCGGCCATTGTACCAATCCCTATCCTACCGTCAGTGCCGCCGTCCCGTGCCTCGCCGAGCCGACCATGACCCTCGCGTTCGACCTGCCGCGCGACCTGCCGTCGCCCTTGAGCCGGCTCGACCCGCGCTGGAAGCTCGCCGGCTTCGTAGCCCTCATCCTGGCGACGGCCCTGGCCCGGTCGCTGCCGGCCCTCGGCGTCGCGTGGCTCGTCGTCGCCGTCCTGGTCGTCGTCGGCCGGGTGCCGGTCGGCTGGCTGCTGCGCCGCCTCGGCCCGGTCGCCGCCGCCCTGGCCCTGCTCGCCGGGCCGCTGCCGCTGCTGTTGACGAGCACGCCGCCGCTGTGGGAGTGGGGCTGGCTGCGCGTCTCGCTCCCCGGCGTCGAGGTGGCGGCGACCATCCTCCTGCGCGGCCTAGGCGTCTGCGCCCTGGTGCTGGTCCTCGTCGCGACGACGCGGCTGCACGTCCTGTTCCACGCCGCCCACGCCCTCGGCGTGCCGGGCCGGCTGATCCAGCTCGCGCAGCTGACGTTGCGCTACGTCGGCCTGCTGGCGGCGGAGCTGCGGCGGCTGCGGCGGGCCGCCCTGGTGCGCGGCTTCCGCCTGACGGCGAGCTGGCACGCCTACCGCACCCTGGGCCACCTGGCCGGCACGCTCCTGGTGCGCGGCCACGAGCGGGCGCAGCGCGTCCACCGGGCGATGGTCGCCCGCGGCTTCGACGGCACGTTCCGGTCGCTGCACCGCTTCGCGACGCGCGGCGTCGATGTGGCCGGCTGGCTGGCGTTGACGCTCGCGGCGGGGGGGATCGTCGTTGCCGGGCTCCTGGGATAGATTTCCCCCCGGTCCGATCCGCGTCCACGGAGCCCGACGATGAGCGACGATTCCGACCGCCCCGGCTGTCTCGGCTGGCTCTGGTCGCCGTTGAAGTTCGCCTTCCGCGCGTTCGCCGTCCTGTTCGCCTGCGCGTTGATCGTCGGCTGGATCATCCTGCTCCGCCTGCCCGGAGCGGCCCGATCGAATGGGGCCGACGTGCTGTTCTTCTCCCTGCGCGTCCTCGACTTCGAGACGGACCGGCCGCTGCTGCCGTTCTACCTGCTCGACCCGAAGGAGCAGGTCCAGGCCCTCGCCGCCAAGCTGCGCGGCCCGGACGCCACGCCGGCGACCCCGGCCGAGATCGCCGCCGGCCGCCGGGTCGTCGCCGCCCTGTACGACCTCGACGACCCGACCCTGCGCGAGGAACTCCGCCTCTGGGGCGACGGCCTGCTCCGTCTCGGGACCTACCGGGCGAAGAAAGCCGACGTCGGGAAGTCGGAGCGGTGGACGGAGCCGAAGGAGGCCAGCCTCGACGAGGCGTGCGTCGTCCTCGCCCCGGTGCTGCGCGGCGTCCAGCCCCGGGCCGAAAGCGACCTGCCCCGCCTGGAGGAGCTGTCGCGGACCAGCTTCGCCACGGAGGACGAGCGCCAGGCGGCCTTCGCCTGGGCGGACGCCCTGTGGCTCCGGCACGAACACCTCTTCCGCGAGTTCCGCGACGGCCTCAAGCCGGACGAACGCGACCAGGCCAGGCCGACGAAGCTGGCGGCCGTGCCGGTCAAGGTCGTCCTGCCGCCGCGGACGCCGGCGACGCTGCGCTGGCTCGTCTACCAGTACGCCGGCCTCGACGACGCGTCGCGCCAGGCGGCCGCCAGCGCCTGGGAGGGGCTCTTCCCCGCCGAGCGCCGCGAGCCGATCCGGGCGATCGGCGGCCGGATCGAGCAGGAGCGCCGCGCCGCCGGCGAGGCGCTGCCGGCCGCGACGCCGCTGCCGTGGCTGTGCATCCTGGAACGCTACCAGGGCCTCGACGCCACCGGCGACCGCGACCGGCGCGGCGTCGTCGCCGCGTTCGACGCGACGGACCGCAACCTGCTCAACATGGTCCTCCTCGTCGCCAACCCGTCCGACGATCTGTTCTACCCGATGACGAGCGGCGACCCGATGCACCTCGCCCCGGGCAAGGAGGAGGGCGGCCTGTTCTTCGTCCTGATCATGGTCCTGTTCGCGGCGTACGGCTTCCGGCTGCTGCTCTTGCCGATCGTCGGCGAGCGGTTCCTCCGGCTCGGCGACTCGCGCGACTACCGCGTCTACCGGGCCGCCCGCGGCCAGGGCCTGTTCGCGGTGCGCGTCGTGGCGTACGTCGTCGTGCCGCTGCTGGCGTGGGTGGCGGCGCTGTTCTTCCTGCCGGAGCAGCTCGTGCCGATGGCGGGCGGGTCGCTGTCACTGCTGTACGCGGCGTACGCCAGCGTGATCCTCGGCGGCCTGTTCGTCGGCTTCATCACGCGCATGACGGCCCTGGTCATGCTGCGCGTCGGCCTCGACGTGAACAGGATCTGGTGGGACGAGATCGTCGGCCTGACGCTCGGCCTGGGCCTGCTCTGGTTCTTCGGCAACGACCTGGTCAACCTCGCCGTCTTCGCCCTGGCGGAGTTGCTGCCGATGGCGCTGCACCCCCACGCGGACGGGGCCGAGTGACCGTCCTCGGTCGCCTCTTCCCATAGCCCCGGGCTTGCTCGGGGCTATGGGAAGAGGCGGCCCGCACGACACTCGGTTGACGCCCCCCGACTCCGTAGGCGATACTACAGGGACCACGTCGTCGCTCGCGCGCCCGCCGGAGACCGACCGCCATGACCGCGGACCCCACGCTGCCGTCCCTGCCGCACGGCGAACGCCTGCTGCGGGAGTTCGAGCAAGCCTGGACGCCCGCCAGCCTCGACGCCTGGCTGTCGCGCCTGCCCGACCCCGGCACCCCGGAGCGGGCCGCCCTCCTGCTCGGCCTGGTCGAGATCGACCTCCGCAAGCACTGGCAGGCCGGCCGCCAGCCGACCGTCGAGGACTACCTCGTCGGCCTGCCGGAACTCGGCACGCCGGCGACCGTCGCCGTCGAGCTGATCCTGGCCGAGTACCTCGCCCGCCAGCGCGCCGGCCTCGGGCCGCGGCCGGCCCACTTCGCGCATCGCTTCCCCGGCCGGGAACAGGAGCTGAGCCGCCTCGTCGAGCCGGCCAGCCCCGAGAGCGACGACCGGATCGACCTCGCCGCGTCGTCCTCGGACCACCCCCGCCTGTTCGGCCTGGACAGCGACAGCATCCACGACCCGCCCAGTGGCGAGGCGGCCCTGTCGGAACACTTCGGCCGGTACCGCATCCTGAAGAAGCTCGGCCAGGGCGGCATGGGCACGGTCTACCTCGCCCTCGACACGCGCCTCGACCGGCGCGTCGCGCTCAAGGTGCCGCGCTTCGGGCCGGGCACCAGCCCGGAGAACCTCGAACGCTTCTACCGCGAGGCCCGCGCCACGGCGACGATCAGCCACCCGAACCTCTGCCCGCTGTTCGACGTCGGCGAGGTGGACGGCGTGCCGTACCTGACGATGCCGTTCATCGAGGGCTGGCCGCTGACGCGCTTCACCGCCCGCGAGAAGCGCCTGCCCCAGCCCGCCGTCGCGGCGGTCGTGCGCAAGATCGCGACCGCCGTCCACGCGGCGCACCAGGTCGGCGTCGTCCACCGCGACCTCAAGCCGTCCAACGTCATGATCAACCTGCGCGGCGAGCCGATCGTCACCGACTTCGGCCTGGCCCGCTGGGTCCACGGCGACCACGACGACGCCCGCCTCAGCGGCGACGGGGCGATCCTCGGCGCGCCGGTGTACATGTCGCCGGAGCAGGTCCAGGGCGACCTGGCGGCGATCGGGCCGGCGTGCGACGTGTACAGCCTCGGCGTCATCCTGTTCGAACTGCTGACGAACCAGGTGCCGTTCGCCGGCGGGACGACGACGGCCGTCCTGGCCAAGACGCTCATGCTCGACGCGCCGAAGCCGTCGGCCCACCGGCCGGACGTGGCCCCGGCCCTGGAGGCGATCTGCGTCCGGGCGATGGCGAAACGGCCGCAGGACCGCTACCCGTCCATGCAGGCGATGGCCGACGCCCTGGGGGAGTACCTGCGCCAGGCCCGCCAGCCGGCCGCGCCGCCGCGCGAGGAGCGGGTTGCCGCCGCCCCGGCGACGCGACCGCCGGAGACGCGCATCGCGGCACCGCCGCGCCGGACGACGCCGGCCGCCGGCCCGAACTGGCTGTTGCGCCTCGGCATCGCCCTCGGCCTGCTCGTCCTGTTCGCGGTGCCGGTCGTCGCCGTCGTGTCGTGGTTCGCCGCGACGCCGCGCGGCTACCTCGTCCTGACGATCCTGCCCGACGGGTCGGCCGTCCACGTCCTGCTCGACGACGAGCCGCTCCCGGCGGCGCGCCTCGGCGAGGCGATCCCGCTGGAGGCCGGCGAACACCGCCTCCTCATCACCGGGACGCGCTTCGAGGACCACGCCCGCACGGTGACGATCGCCGGCCGATCGACCGAGCGCGTCGAGATCGCGATGCGGCCGCGCAACGTCGTGGCAGCCCGTCGCCAGGCGCTCGAAGCGCCGTACCCGGCAGCGGACGGCGCGGTCCGCGCCGTGGCCGTCGCCCCGGCGGCCGGCCGCGGCCTGACCGGCGGCGACGACCTCGCCGTGACGTACTGGGACCTCGACCAGCACGCCGTCCTCGCCCGGCTGGCCGGCCACACCCTGCCGGTGACCGGCGTGGCGGTCACCCCGCGCGGCGAGCGCGGCGTCTCGTGCGCCGGCGACGGGACGGTGCGCGTGTGGGAGTTGCCCGACGGCCGGCCGCTCCACGTCCTGAAGGGCCACGCCGACACGCCGCGCTGCGTCGCGATCGACCCGGCCGGGACGCGCACCGTCAGCGGCGACGACGCCGGCCGGCTCCTCGTCTGGGACGCGCACGCCGGCCGGCTCGTCCGCACCCTCGACGGCCACGCCGGCCCGGTCCGGGCGGTCGTCGCCCACGCCGACGGCAAGCGCGTCCTGTCCGCCAGCGACGACGGCACCGCCCGCGTCTGGGACGCGACGGCCGGCAAGCAGACCCACCTGTTCGGCCCGGCCGGCGAGGGGCTCCGCGCCGTCGCCTGGTCGCCGAACGGCAAGCTCGTCGCGACCGGCGGGGCGGCCGGCACGGTGCGCGTCTGGAACCTCGACACCGGCAAGGACCGCCCGTTCCGGGGCCATTCCGGCCCGGTGCGAGGCCTGGCCTTCTCCGCCGACGGCAACCGCCTCTTCTCCGTGGCGAACGGCTCGGCCGACCAGACCCTGCGCGTCTGGGACGTGCCGCGCGGGGCCCTCGTCCACTCGCTCGGCGAGGTGCCCGGCGGCGCGAACGCCCTGGTGCTCCACCCGGATAACACGTCGCTGCTGACCGCCGGCGAGGACCGCTTCCTGCGCGGCTGGGAGACCTCGCGCAAGAGTGACAGGCCCCTGCCAGCGACCCCGTCATTGAGCGGGCCGGTCGCCCGGCAGTTCACCGCCGCGGCCGTCGTCGAGCGGTTCGCCCTGTCGCCGGACGGGGCGACGCTGTTGATCGGCGGCCCGGCCGGCGGCATCGGCGTCTGGGACGTCGAGAAGGGGGCCGTCGGCCGGACGCTGCGCGGCCATGCCAAGAATATCCGGGCGCTGGCGTTCGCGCCGGGCGGCAAGACGGCGGCAAGCGGCGGCCTCGACCACCAGGTGCGCGTCTGGAACCTGGCCCGGGGCACGGCCGAGGTGCTCGACGGCCACCAGGACGGCGTCCTCGCCCTGGCCTGGTCGCCGGACGGCAAGCGCCTCGTCAGCGCCTCGACCGACAAGAGCGTCCTCGTCTGGGACGTGGCCCAGAAGGCGGTGCTGCAAAAGCTCGTCGCCCACAGCGACGCGGCGACCGGCGTCGCGGTGACGCCGGACGGCCGGCAGGTCGTCAGCGTTGGGCTCGACGGCCTGCTCAAGGTCTGGAACGCGGAGACCGGCCAGCCGGAGAAGACCGGCCTCGTCGCCGACGGCGGCTTCACCGACCTGGCCCTGTTCCCCGACGGCCGGCGTGCCCTGACAGGCGGCCGCGACCGCACCGTCCGCCTGTGGGACCTCACCCCGCCCCAGCCGACCGCGACGAGCGTCGCCGTGCTCGGAAAGCCGGTCGCGTCCGTGGCCGTCTCGCCGTGTGGGCGGTGGTTCGCCGCCGGCGGCGAGGACAACCAACTGCGCCGCTGGGACGCCCAGACGCTCCAGCTCGTCCAGGTCAACCCGGCCGCGCACCCGCGGCCGGTGACGAACCTCGCCTTCACGCCGGACGGTCGGGCCCTCGTCTCGGCGGCGACCGGGCCGCAGGACAAGGCGGTCAAGTTCTGGGGCCTGCCGCGCGGCCAGTGGGACCCGCTTCCGACCGGCGTCGTCCGGACCGAGCCGGCGGCGAAATTCCCGGCCCGCGACGGCACGATCGAGACGGCGGCCCTGTCGCCGGATGGTTCCGTCGCCGTCGCGGTCGGCAGCGGCAAGGACGTCCTGGTCTGGGACGCGAAGACCGGCTCGGCGAAGTCGCCGCTCGTCGGCCACGCGGCGCGTATGCACGGCGTCTGCTTCCTGCCGGACGGCAAGCGGCTCGTCACCTGTGCCTGGGATAACACCGCCCGGCTGTGGGACCTCGCCACCGGGAAGACGGAGCGCACCTTCGAGGGCCACGCCGGGGCGGTCATCCGCGGGGCGGTCTCCGGCGACGGCCGGTTCCTGCTGACCGGCAGCGCGGACCGGACGGCCCGGCTCTGGGAGGTCGAGACCGGCCGCGTCGTCCGGACGTTCGAGGGCCACGGGGGCCCGGTCTGGAGCGTCGCCCTGTCGCGCGACGGCGCGCTGGCCGTGACCGGTTCCTACGACCGGTCCGTCCGCTGGTACGACGCGGCGAGCGGGCGACTCCTCGGCGGGTACGTCAGCCCGGGCGACGTCCACGCCGTCGCCCTGTCGCCGGACGGGACGCGCATCCTCGCCGGCGGCAAGGACAAGGTCGCCGTCCTGCTCGACGCGGCGACCGGCGACGTGGTCGGCCGGTTCCCGGGCCACGACGGGACGATCGCCAGCGTCGCGTTCTCGCCGGACGGGAAGCGGATCGCCACGAGCGGCGACGACCGGACCGCCCGCGTCTGGGACGTGGCGACCGGGCGGGAGGTGGCCCGCCTCACCGGCTTCGCGAAGCCGGTCTGGTCGGTGGCGTTCTCGGCGGACGGCACCCGGCTCGTGACCGGGTCGAACGACCCGTTCGTCGCGCTTTGGGATTTGCCGTAGCGGGCGGCCCTCTTCACATAGCCCCGGGCTTGCCCGGGGTTCTTGGATTTGTAGGTCGGGCCTCGAAGACTCGACCCGACGGTCGGCGATCTCCCCGCATGTCGGGCTTCGGTCGGCTTGACGCCGACCTCAACCCGACCTACGAAGCCCCCGGCTTGGCGGGTTATTTCAACCCCCGCAGATACGCGTACAGGTCGGCTAGCTCGTCGTCGCGCAGCCGGTCGAGCAGGCCGGCCGGCATGAGCGACTGCGGTACGAGGCGGCGCTCCCGGATCTTCGGCGAATCGATCCGCACCGTCGTCCCCGGGCCGGTCTGGAGGATGAGGCTGTCGGTCGCCTCGTAGATGACGACGCCCTGGTAGACCTTGCCCGCCTCGGTCGTGAACGCCGTCATGCGATAGCGCGCCGGCACGTCCTTGTTCGGGTCGATCAGCGACACGAACAGGTCGTCGCGCGAGAACCGGCCGGCGACGCCGCGCAGGTCCGGCCCGAGGGCCTGCGCCCCGGAGTGGCACGCCGCGCAGCTCGCCTTCGCGTAGACCGCCTTGCCGCGCTCCGCGTCGCCCCGGTCCCAGGCGACCTTGCCGAGCCGCTCCGCCCAGGCGGCGCGGTCGATGCCTTGCTCCAGCCGCTTCGCCCGGTCGGCATCCGTTGTTCGCAGCCAGGCGGCCCACTCGGGGAAGGTCGTCCGTTTCTCCTTCGTCTGGGTCTGAAGCACGGCGACGACCTGGGCGCGGACCGCGTCGTGGTCCTTCTCCGGCGGCACGTCGCGGAGGGCCTTGAGCAAGGCGAACGTCTCGTCCGCGTCGCGCGACGGGCCGAGCTTCTCCAGGGCGGCGGCCGCCTTCTGCACCAGGGCCGGCTGGCCGAGGGCGAGCCCCTCGACGAACCGGACACGATCCTCGGCCAGCGGCTCGCGGGTCAGCAGCGGCAAGAGGGCGTCATCGAGGCCGACCTCGCCCCACAGCTCGCGGGCGACCGGCCGCGCCTCCTCGGCGGGCAGCCGGGCCAACAGACCGACGAGGTCCGCGTTCCAGGCGAAGCCGGGTTGCTTGCGGCGGTCGAGGAATCGTCGCGCGGCGGCGACGCGGTCGAAGCCTGGGGCGCGCGTGAAGACGGCGTGGGCCGCTCGGCCGAAGTCCGGCGACTTGAGCAGGGCCGCGTTCAGGGCCGGGTCGCGGGCGGCCAGCTCCTTGTGCAACTCGGCCAGGCGCAGCGGCCAGTGCGTGTCGGTGACTTGGCCGTCGCGTTCCTGTATGGCGTCGAGGCCGAGCAATCGCCCGGCGACCAGCGCCGTCTGCGGCTCGGTCCGCGGCGCGGGCAGCCGGGCGACGCAGAGCAGGTAGTGCAGGTCGTCCGCCGCGTTCGGCGACCGTCGGAGGCAGTCCAGCACCGCCTCCAGGGCCTCGGGCCGGTCGTCCGCGACAATGGCGAGGACGCGGGCCGCCTCGCGGGTGACGTCGGCGTGCTTCGCCGGCAGCAGCCGAGCCAGGGCCGCTCGCTGCTCGACGGTCAGGGTATCGCCCTTGCCGGCGAGGGTGTAACCCTCGAACGCCGTCCCGCCTCCGGGCGACTTCGCTGGCACGTCGCCGAGCCAGCGCTGCGTCAGGCGCAGGCCCCAGACGGCGTAGTGCGACGCGAGCCGGTCGTCGAGCGCGAGGTCGAGCAGCGGCCCGTCCGCCAGTCCGGCCAGGGCGAGCGTCACGCGCGACCCGGGCTCCGCCACCCCGGCGGCGACCTTCGCCTGGGCGTCGGCGGGCAACTTCGCAATCAGCCGGGCCGTGGCCTGGCGGACGAGGCGGTCGTCGCAGCGGAGGTTCTCCCGGAGGACAGCGACCAGGTCGTCGGTGCGAAACATCGCGTCGTGGCGCGTCAGGAGTTCCAGGCCCCGCCGCCGCAGCTGGAGGTCGGCGTCGGTCGCCTGGCGGAGCCAGTCCCTCGCCTGGTCCGGTTTCCAGTCGGGTGACCGGGGCGGGGTGAACTTGCGGAACGCCCGCTCGGCCTGGAGCTTCTTCAGCCCCTCCGGGTGGCGGATGCGGCAGATCGCCCCGCGCGTGCCGCGACCGCCGATCGCCACGAACAGGTCGCCCGATTTCGGATGCACCGCCGCCGACGTCGGGGCGAAGCCGGCCTCGCCGGTCGTCTCCAGGAAGCGCACCGGCTCGGTCCGGTAGCCGGCCCCGTCCGGCGTCAGCTTGAGGAACCAGATGCGCCCGAACGTCCAGTCGAGCAGGAAGAGGCCGTCGCGGTACTCGCGCGGGAACTGGGCGTCGCGGTAGCAGACGACGCCGGTCGGCGAGCCGCGGTCGAGGTGGGCCAGCGGCGGCACGACGTCGAGGAAGTGCGGCGGCATCCGCCACGTCTGGGCCTTCTGCGGCGACTTCCAGCCGTAGCGCCCGCCGGGGACGACGTGGTACGCCCGGGTCGGCTCGTACCACGGCAGGCCGACGCAGCGCTCGTTGTCCGAGTCGTAGGTGAACCACTCCCCGGCGGCGTTGTGGTCGAGGCCGTAGGCGTTGCGGAAGCCGTCGGCGACGACCTCGCAGCCGGCGAAGTCCGGCGGGAAGCGCAGCAGCACGCCGGCGGTCGGCTCCTTGATCGGCGACGTGGGCAGGGTGGCGTGCTTCGCGGCGATGCCGGTCGAATTGCCGCACAGCAGGTAGAACCAGCCGTCCGGCCCGCGGACGACGGCGTGGGCGTCGTGCTCGCCGCCGGTCTTGCAGGCGAAGAGAACTTCGCTCGGCTTCTCGCGACCGCCCTTGTCCACGTCGCGGAAGCGCCGCAGCCCGCCGCCGCCGGTGGCATAGAGGTGGCCGTCGTCCCAGAGGAGGCCCATCGCCCCGTCGGCGAGCGGGTGGGCGAAATCGGTCGCCTTACCGGCCTTGTCGTCCTCGGTGCCCTCGACCAGCTTGAGGTAGCCGCGCCCGGCGACGACGAGCCGGCCGTCGTTGGTGAAGGCGATGCTGTAGATGTCGTTGGCGACGGAAGCGTCGGCCCACTCGGTGACGACGAACCCGGCCGGGACGCGCAGGCCGGGGACGCCCTGGGCCGGGACCAAAGTCGGCACCAGGAGAAGGGCCAGGAGGGAAATCCATATAGCCCCGGGCTTGCCCGGGGTTCCGGATGCGAAGACCCCGGGCAAGCCCGGGGCTATATGAAGAGAGGTGTCTGTCATATCCCTGTCACTTCGACCGCACGCAGCGGAAGCCGGTGTGGTTCGTCCCGGTGTCGGTCGAGGCGTGGTGCCGGGCCCCGGCCATGTAGCGGATGCAGTAGTTGTCCGCGCACAGGAACGACCCGCCCCGGATGACGCGCTTCGGCTCGCCGCGGCCGGTCGGGTCGATGCTCCGGTCCGGCCCCTTCGGGTTGAGGTACTCGCCGGTCCGGTACGCCCCGTGTTGGTAGTGGTCCGCACACCACTCCCAGACGTTGCCGGACATATCGTGCAGGCCGAAGGCGTTCGCCGGGAACTGCGCCACCGGGGCGACCCCCTTGAAGCCGTCCGCCCCGGCGTCCTCCTGCGGGAAGCGGCCCTGCCAGGTGTTGGCCATGTGCTTGCCGTCCGGCTTCTGCTCGTCGCCCCAGTAGTACGGCTTCTTCTCCAGGCCGCCGCGGGCGGCGTACTCCCACTCCGCCTCGGTCGGCAGGCGCTTGTTCGCCCACTTGCAGTACGCGAGGCAGTCCTCGAAGGCGACGTGGACGACGGGGTGGTCGTCCTTGCCGTCGATCGTCGAGTCGGGGCCGGTCGGGTGCTTCCAGTCCGCGCCCTTGACGTACTTCCACCACTCGTGCCAGGAGTTGTTCTCCAGGCAGGTCTGGCACTCCGCCTCGGTCAGGTCGGCCGGCGGCGAGAAGACGAGCGACCCGGCGACGAGGTTCTCCGGCGGCGCGGTCGGGTACTGCTCCCTCGTCGGCACCCGCTCGGCGACGGTGACGTAGTTCGTCGCGGCGACGAACTTCTTCCACTGGGCGTTGGTGACCTCGGTCTTGTCGATCCAGAAGCCGTCGACCTTGACGCGGCGTTGCGGCTTCGCCTCGGGGAACTTGTCGTTGCCCATGACGAACTCGCCGCCGTCGACCCAGGCCATGCCGGCCGTGTCGTCGCCGAGGAGGAAGACCGCCCCGACGCCGAGGCCGAGGCCGACGACGAACACGCCGAGCAGGCCCCAGACGAACGGCGAGAACAGCGGCGACGGCGGCGGCGCGGCGGGTCGTGGCTTCTTCATGGCGGACGGCCTCGTGCGGGGAGTGCGCGACGGAATGGAGTTATCATCGCGCCTCGGCCGGCGAACCGCAAGGGCTCACCGCCGATCCGTCCGCTCGAAGCGCAGGCTCCCCGGCTCGTCGCCCGGGCCGGTCTCGACGAAGCCGAGCTTGCGCAAGACGCGGACCGAGGCCGGGTTGGCCCACTCCGTCCGGGCGACGACCCGCTCGACGCCCGGCTGGCCGAGCGCCCAACGGACCAGTTCGCCGACCAGCTCGGTCGCGTAGCCGCGGCCCTGGAACGCCGGCAGGACGGAGTAGCCGACCTCGACCGCGCCGTCGCGCGGCCGGCCGAGGAACCCGCCGCTGCCGACGAGGACGCCGTCGGCCAGGGCATACCAGCCGTACCAGCCGACGGCGTCCGGGTCGGCCTCCAGCCAGGCCAGGAACAACGGCAGCGCGTCGGCCAGCGTCTCGGGCGGCCAGTCGGCCGGCACGTCGGCGGCGAGGAGGGCCGCGAGCGTCGCACGGTCGGCGACCTCGGCCCGGGCGTGCGCGACCGTCGCCGCCTCCAACCGCATTCGGGGCGTTACCAGCGTCATGGCTTACGGCTTCAGCTCAAAGACGAAGTTGTTCTCGCCGCGCGTCACCGTCGCCTTGAGCGGCGACGTGTCCACCTTGAGGTACTTCTCCGGGATGTCGAACGCCGGCGGACGGGCCGGCTCCGGCGAGTAGACGTACGTCGGCCGGACGCAGACGATGTAGTCGCCGACCGGGCCGCCGTCGTTCGCCTTGAACGTCGACAGCGTGAACGACCCGTCCCCGGCGATCGTCGCGTCGCCGGCCTCGACCTTGCGGTTCGTGCCCGGCTCGAGGTAGACGAAGACGACGCGCGCCCCGGCGAGCGGGCAACCGTCGAGGAGCACCTTGCCGGTGACCGGGAACGTCGGCCGGCGGTTGTTGTCGGCGACGCCCGGCTCGTCGCCCGGGGCCGGCTTGCGCATGTCCTCGGCGTAGACGCCGTCGAGCAGGACGTTGGCGATGACCGGGCCGGCCTTCTTCATCGTCACCCAGGCGATCTGGTCGAACTCGCCGTACTCGACGCCGCGCATCTTGCTGCCGCCGCCGGTCGTCGCGAGCTGGAAGTAGCTCATGCCCTGGCGCGTCCACTTCTTGAAGTTGTGCATGTGTCCGGCGAAGACGGTGTACTTCCGGCCGTTGAGTAACTTCTCGACCGCGTTCCAGCCGACCTTCTCCGGGTCGAGGCCGGAATAGTCCCACAGCGGCTTGTGGACGCAGACGACCGTCCAGCGGACGCCGGCGTTCTGCTCCAGGGTCTGCTTCAGCCAGTTGAGCTGCTCCTCGCCGATGTTCGACTTATCGACCGGGTCGTTCGTGTTCAGGGCGAGGAACAGCACGTTGCGGTAGACGAAGTGGTAGTACTCGCGGCCGAACTTCTCGCGCCACGTCTCGAGCATGACCTTGTTCGTGACGTCGTGGTTGCCCGGGACGTAGAAGAATGGCATCTGGAGGCGAGAGACGAAGCCCTGGAACTCCTTCCACTGGCTATCGATGACCGGCTGCTTCTCGGTGTAGCCCTCGATCAGGTCGCCGACGGACAGGACGAACTCCGGCTGGAGGAGGTTGATCTGCTCGACGGCCTGCGAGAAGACCCGGCCGCGGTGGCCGCCGGTCCGGTCGCTGATGATGGCGAAGCGGAACTCGTCCGGGTCGTTGTTGAGCTTGAGGTGCGTCCACGGGTTGCGCGACTCGACGGCGACGACGAGGTCCTTGACGGGCGTCGGCGGCAGCTGGGAGCGCGACACGGCCAGGGTGGCCCCGAGCACGCCGAGGACCAGGGCCCCGAGCAGGATACGCTTGAGCATGGACGGGTTACCTCGCGGGTGGTTGACGTGGGGATAGTCTAGCCCGGCCGGGCGTCGGATGCGAATGAGGATCGCGCGAAGGGTGTGCCGTGCGGGGCATGAACGAAAGCAGCCCGCCCCGGAGGTACCGGGGCGGGCCGCGTCGCAAGGCGGCTCAGTCGTCGAACAGGTCGATCATCTCCAGGGCGATCTTCTTGAAGGCGTAGGGCCGGCCGTCCCGGTCGCTGGCGGCGGTCCACTTCGCGGCCATGTTGTACTCCTTGAACGTGACCTCGCCGTCGTTCTGGATATAGTCGAACTTGATCGACACCCGCCGCTCCTGGCCGTCCGCGGCCTGGACGAAGTGCCAGTTCGTCGTCCGGGCCGGGATGGTGAACCGCTTCCAGGAGTAGTCGCCCCAGTGGATCTGGTAGGTGATGTCGTCGTAGGTCGGGTTCGAGATCAGGACCGAGCTGCCGTAGGCCTCGCCGCTGGCCGTCGCCGCGGTCGTCCCGGCCATGCCGAACACCGCCACGCACGCCGCCACCACGGTCGTCAAGGTCTTCATGGTCTTCCTTCGTGAGGGTTGTTCTCGTCGTTGCCTTCGCCCTTCCCTACGCCAGGACAGAGGGCGCGTGACGAGGGCCGCCGAGGAAACCGCCATGCCGACCGAGAAGCTCGCCCGGGCCGCCGTCTTCGCCGGGCCGGGGTCGCCGCACGAGATCCGCTCCTTCCCCTGCCCCGAGCCAGCCGGGGGGGAGGTGCTCGTCCGCGTCGCCGCCTGCACCCTGTGCGGCAGCGACCTCCACACCTACGACGGCCGACGATCCGCCCCGGTGCCGACCGTCCTCGGCCACGAGATCCTCGGCGTTGTCGAAGCCCTCGGCCCGGACGCCCCGCGGCAGGATCTGGCGGGCGAACCGCTGCGCATCGGCGACCGGGTGACGTGGGCCGTCGCGGCGTCGTGCGGCGGCTGTGCCCTCTGCCAGCGCGATTACCCGATGAAGTGCGAGCGGCTAGTCAAATACGGCCACGAGGCGATCCGGCCGGGCCACGTCTTCCACGGCGGCCTGGCCGATGTCTGCCTGCTCGCCCCGGGCAGCGCCATCCTGCGGGTGCCGGACCACGTCGCCGACGCGGCCGCCTGCCCGGCGAACTGCGCCACGGCGACGGTGGCCGCCGCCCTGCGCGTCGCCGGCGACGTCGCCGGCAAGGTCGTCCTCGTCCAGGGGGCGGGGCTGCTCGGCCTGACGGCGTGCGCGATGGCCCGCCAGCGCGGCGCGAGGGCCGTCGTGTGCTCCGAGCCGAACGCGGCGCGGCGCGAGTTGGCCGTCGCCTTCGGGGCGACGGCAGCCGTCGAGCCGGAGCGGCTCGCGGCGGTCGGGATGGGGTTCGATGTCGCCCTGGAGTTGACCGGCTCGCCGGCGGCGTTCGAGGCGGCGCTGCCGCTGCTGGCGATCGGGGCGACGTATGTCCTGGTCGGGGCGGTCTTCCCGTCCCGGCCGGTGCCGCTGGCGATGGAGCAGGTCGTCCGCCGCTGGCTCACCCTGCGCGGCGTCCACAACTACGCCCCGCGCGACCTGGTCGCCGCGGTCGAGTTCCTCGCCGCTACGGAGTATCCGTTCGCGGAGCTGGTCGCCGGCTGGCTGCCGCTGGAGCGGGTGGACGAGGCGTTCGGGCACGCCAGCGATCCGGGCGTGCTCCGGTTCGGGGTGCGCCCCGGTTAGCCGCGCTTCCGCACGTCGCGGACGTAGGCGTGGCAGTTAAAGCAGGACAGGGTCATGCCGAGGTAGTGGAGCTTCGCCGTCTCGAGGTTCTTGTCCTTGGCCGCCTTGACCATCGCGTCGGCCGCCCGCTGGAAGTCGTCGGCGAACATCTCGTACTCCGGCGTCTTGATCGCCCGGAAGCCGGCCTCCTTGCGCACCTGGATCAGGTTGCCGGCCTCGGCGACGACCTTGTCCAGGTCGTTGAGCGTCAGGGCCTCGAGCAGCTTCTGGCTGTACTCGAGCTTCTTCTTCATGATCTCCGCGGTCGGGACCGGTTCCTGCTGCGCCAGCGTCGGATAGATCGCGACGCCGAGCCCGACTCCCACCAGCAGCAAGGCGATCGTCCACTTGAACATGTTCGTCCTCCGGGGTTCGAGACCACGAAAAATCCCAATGCAAGCGATGTGCCAACACCCGCGGGGGCGGTTCTGGGCCGGAACTCGGGCGAGCCGTGCGGCAGGCCGTGTCCCAGACCGCACACTTGAGCCCGAACCGCCCAGTCCGTTCCGACGGTCCGGAACGGCGCGACGACCCTGTCGGTTGTGCCGGTCGTTCTACGCGGCGAAAGGGAAACGATCCAGAAATATCGCCCGCTTGTAATGAACTTTCCGGCCGCCTGCGGGACAATGATAGGGAGAGTTTGCCGTGCGGGGCGGCTTTCCGGGGCGTGGGCCGAGGCGGGCGATGAGCTACCGTCGGGCGGTCGTCGGGCTGGTGCTGCTGGCACTGATCGGGTTCGCCGCGAGCGTCCCCGGCCAGGTGCCGTCGCGGCCGATCCCGACCCAGCGCGAGCCGGCCCCGGCCCGGACGGCCGAGCTGGCCGAGCCGACCGCACTCGACCTGGAAGAACCGCCGCTGCTCGACGGCCCGCCGCCGGCCGCCACGCCGCCCGGCATGGACCGGATCGCGCCGGTGCCGCCCGGCGAGGACTTCGCCGCGGTGATCGACCCGCCCGCGCCGCAGGTGCGCGTCCGGGTCCGGGTGCCGTCCGTCGCCCCGGCCGGCCGGGAACTCACTTACCGCCTCCTCGTCGAGAACGGCGGCCGCGGGGCGGCGAACCTGACGCGCGTCCGGGCGACGCTGCCGGCCGGGGCCCGCTTCGTCCGGGCGACGCCGGAGCCGACGACGGTCGATCCGGAGCCGGCCTGGGAGCTGGGCACCCTGCGCGGCTGCTCGACCCGCGAGATCGTCCTGGTGGTGATGCCGCCGGCGTCGGGCGATCTGCGCGTCTGCGCCCGGGTGCGCTGCGAGTACGGCCAGTGCGTCACGACGCGCCTCGTCGGCGGGTCCGGCGTCGAGCCGCCGCCGATGCCGGGGCCTGGGCCGCGACCGTTGCCGCAGCCGCCGCAGCCGATGCCGCAACCGCAGCCGCCGGCCGGCGAGCCAGCGCTGAACGTCCGGCTCGTCGCCCCGGCGAAGGCCGCCCTGTACGAACAGTTTCTGGCCAAGGTCGAGGTGACCAACACCGGGAGCGGCCCGGTCCGAGACGCGAAGGTGACGCTCAACCTCGGCCCCGGCCTCGACCTCGGTGGCGATCCTCGACCTCCCGAGGACCCCCGGCTTCCCGAAGAGCGCAACGCCCCGCTAACCTGGACGCTCGGCGAGATCGCCCCCGGCAAGACGCGGCGGATCGAACTGGACCTCATCCCGAAGAAGGCCGGCGCGCTGGGCCTCGACGCCGAGGCGACCGCCGCCGGCGGGCTGAAGAAGGCCGCCGCGGCCCAGGTCGAGGTGCGCGAGGTGCGCCTCGCCGCGGTGATGCTCGGGCCGAAGCGGCGCATCCTGAACAGCCCGGCGACGTACGTCATCGAGGTCCACAACAAGGGCGACCTCGCGGCGACGAACGTCGTCGTGACCCACGACCTGCCGAAGGAGATCCGGTTCCTCCGGGCCGACCGCGGCGGCAAGTTCGACGGCCAGGCGGTCCGCTGGGATCTCGGCGACCTGCCGCCCAACGTGCGCAAGGAGGTCCGCGTCGAGATCGGGGCGACCGCGGCCGGCAAGCTGACGAACAAGGCCGTCGTCCGGGCGACCGGCCTCGCCGAGCCGGTCGTCGCCGAGGCGGAGACGGTCTTCGAGAACGTGACCGGCCTGACGGTCGAGATCGACCGGAGCGACCCGCTCCTGCCGGTCGGCAAGACCGGCGTCTACACCGTCCGGGTCATCAACCAGGGCGACGGCGTCGTCGAGGACCTGGTCGTCGCGGCGACGCTGCCGATGGAGTTGACGCCGCTGGAGAACGCCAAGGGGCCCACCCCGGCCCGGCGCGACGGCCAGCGGGTGATCTTCGACCCGCTGGCGAAGCTGGAGGCCCGCGGCCAGGCGGAGTTCCGCATCCCGGCCGCGGCGGCGATGCCCGGCGAGGTCAAGGTCCAGGTCGAGGTGGCCGCGAAGCAACTCATGGGGCCGCTGCGCGTCGAAGAAAATACGACGATCTTCCGCTAGCGGCAGGCCGAAACCACACGTTCCCCCCGGGGTCGATCGAAGAGGGCGGCCCGCGTCCCGACCGGACGCGGTGTCGGGTCGATCTCGGGGGGAGCGGTGTTATTTCACGCCGCTTTTCTCACGCGCCGGCCGGAACTCGTCGCCGGCGTTCCACGTCGGCAGGGCGTCGGCGTTCGCCGCCTCGCGGGCCACGTCGAGGGCGAACTTGCCCAGGACGACGAAGCCGGAGAAGTCCCACGCCGGGTCGAACTCGTCCTGCGGCGAATGGTACGCCCTGTCGTTGAACTCATGGGCCGCCTTTTTCGCGAAGCCGTCCGGCTTACCCTTGAGCTTCGTCCCCGACGCGACCGAGAACGCCGGCACGCCGCCGCGCGCCAGCGAGAAGTGGTCCGACCGGTAGAAGATGCCAAGGTGGGCCCGCGGGTCCGGCTCGATTTCCAGGCCGTTCCGCTTCGCCGCCGCCTGGATCGCCGGCCACGCTGTCGTCCGGTCGGCCCCGTTGACGACGACCGATTCCGGCACGCCGAGCGGCAGGATCATGTCGAAGTTGAGGTTGAGGGCCGTCTTGCCGAGCGGGACGAGCGGGCTGCGTACCCAGTACTTCGAGCCGAGCAGGCCCTTCTCCTCGGCCGTCACGGCGAGGAAGACCGCCGACCGCCTCGGCCGCGGCGTCTGGGCCGTCCACGCCCGGGCCAGCTCGACGACCAGGGCACACCCTGTCGCGTTGTCGGCCGCCCCGTTGTAGATCGCGTCGCCGAGGACGGCCTTGCCGACGCCGAGGTGGTCCCAGTGGGCCGTGAAGACGACCGCCTCCGCCTTCAGGGTCGGGTCGCTCCCCTCGGCGAAGCCGACGACGTTCCGGCTGGTGATCCTGTCGAGGCGCGTCTGGATGTCGCCCTGGAGCTTGACGCCGAGCGGAAATGGCTTGAAGCCCTTCGTGTCGGCTTCCTTCAGCGCGCCGTCGACGGTCTTGCCGGCGAGGGCGAGCAACTTCTCACCCGCCTCGCGCGACAGCCAGCCGGCGAAGGCGAGGGCCGGCTGGTCGGCCTCCCGGGCGAGCTGCGCCCCGTCGAGCGGCCGGACGACCGAGTACGGATAGCCGGCCGTCTCGCGCGTGTGGATGATGAGGCACGCCTTCGCGCCGCGGCGGGCGGCCTCCTCGAACTTGAACGTCCACCGGCCGTAGTAGGTCAGGGCGGTGCCGCCGAACCACTTCGGGTCGTCTGACGGCGGCTCGTTCGTGAACAGGACGACGACTTTGTCCTTGACGTCGATGTCCTTGTAGTCGTCCCAGCCGAACTCCGGGGCGGTGATGCCGTGGCCGACGAAGACGACCTCGGCGTCGAACCGCTCGCGCTCGGTCTGGGTCTGGCTCGTGCCGGAGAAGCCGTCCTCCGGGGCGATGTCGAGGACGGCGTCGCCCTTCGTCGCCTTGAGGGTGGACTTCGGGCTGGTGGCGACGCGGAAGAGCGGCACCGGCTGGAAGAAGTCGTCGCGGCCGGGGAGGGGCTTGAGGCCGGCCTTCTTGAACTCGGCGGCGAGGTAGTCGGTGGCGAGTAGCTCGCCGGCGGTGCCGGGGCCGCGGCCTTCGAGGCGGTCGCTGGACAGGTACTCGACGGCGGCCTTGATGCGGTCGGCGGACAGGTCGGGGGCCGGGGCGGGCTGGACGGCGAAGGCCGCGCCGACGGCGACGGCCAGGAGGAGCAACGCTTTGTAGGCCACGGGGTGTTCCTGCGCGGGGGTTCGAGGCGGGAGCGATCCCCGCCATTGTATCGCCCGGCGTCGGCCGGGCGAGAACCCGCCCCCAGGTCAGCGCGACTGCCCCGGAGGCCGACCGCCGGGGCCGGTGGGACCAACGGGGCCGCTTCCCGGCCCGGTGGACGAGCCCGGTCCGCCCGGCGTGCCGGGGCCGCTCCCCTCCTCGCGCGGATCGACCTTCAGCTTCTGGATGCGCTGCTGGATCTGGTCCATGAGCTTGCGGGCCTGTTGACTCAGGGCCTCCTCGCGCTTGGCGAGTTCGGCCTTCTGGGCGCGGACCTGCTCCAGCTCGGCGAGGACCTGGTCGAGGGTGGCCCCGGGACCGAAGCCCTCGCCGCCGGGAATGCCGGGACCACCCGGGCCGATGCCCGGACCGCCCGGAGGGCCGACGCCGGGACCGCCCGGGAAGCCGGGCCCCGGTCCGGGTCCGACCCCCGGCGGCGGACCGCCGCCGGGGATGCCGGGTTGGCCGGGCCCGGTGGTGCCGCCCATCTGGGCGAGGGTGACACAGGCCAGCGCGAGAACGGCCGCCGTCGCGAGCAGGGTCCGCATGGGTCCACCTCCTGATTGGTAGGCGAAGTCTACCTGCCGGAAGGAACCCGGCCAAGGCCGATCCGTTGGCGCGTGACATCGCCGCCCCGGTGCGGTACAACGGCCCACGTAGCCCGCCGCGGCAACGCCACATGGCCGCCGGCGTGCCGGCGGTTCTTTTGTGGAAGACCGCTCCGAAAACCCGCCGGCACGCCGGCGGCCGTGTGAGAGAGCCATGCCGCGCAAGAAGGTCGCCGCGATCGTCACTGAGTACCGCCGCCACAGCCACGCCGACGTCATCGTCGGCAAGATCCTCGACGGCTTCAACTACGACGGCAAGGACAAGCCGGAACTCGACCTCGCCACGCTCTACGTCGACCAGACGCCGGAGAAGGACTGGAGCGTCGACCTCGCCAAAAAGCACGGCTTCGCCCTGGTCAAGACGATCGACGAGGCCCTGACGACCGACGGCAAGACGCTCGCCGTCGAGGGCGTCCTGTGCATCGGCGAGCACGGCAAGTACCCCGACAACGAGCGCGGCCAGAAGCTCTACCCGCGGCGGCGTTTCTTCGAGGCGGTCTGCAAGGTCTTCGCCCAGGTCGGCATGAGCGTGCCGGTCTTCAACGACAAGCACCTCGCCGCGACGTGGGACGACGCGAAGTGGATGTACGACCGGGCCCGCGAGCTGCACGTGCCGTTCCTGGCCGGGTCGTCGCTGCCGGTGACGTGGCGTCGGCCGGCGCTGAAGCTCGACCGCGGCACCAAACTCGTCGAGGCGGTGCAGATCGGCTACGGCCCGCTGGAGGGCTACGGCTTCCACGCCCTGGAGTCGCTGCAGTGCTTGGCCGAACGCCGGGCCGGCGGCGAGGTCGGCGTCGCGGCGGTGACGCACCTGGAAGGCCCGGCCATGTGGGAGGCGATGGACAGGGGCCGGTGGTCGAAGACCCTGCTGGAGGTGGCGATGGCCCTGGTGCCGGCCCACGCCAACGGTGACGTGCGCGAGCTGACCGCCCGGACGAAGGACGCCGCCGTCTGGCTCGTCGAGTACCGCGACGGCTTCAAGGCCGCCGTGGCGATGCTCAACGGCTGGACCCACGAGGGCGACGGCGGCGCGTTCGTCTTCGCCGGCCGGGTCAAGGACCAGGACAAGCCGGCGGCGTGCCACTTCTACCTGCAACAGCCCGACCCGTTCGCCCACTTCGCGTACCAGCTCAAGGCGATCGACAAGCTGATCCAGACCGGCCACGCCCCGTACCCGGTCGAGCGGACGCTCCTGACGACCGGCATCCTCGACGCGGCGTTCCGGAGCAAGGCCGACGGCAAGCGGGTCGAGACGCCGCACCTCGCGATCAGGTACGAGCCGACCGACTACCCGTTCGCGACCGACCCGGTGCCGAAGGGGTTCCAGCGCGGAGAGCGGCCCTGAAGCGGGGGGTGAACTTCTCGCCGCGGGCGTCTTTCGGAGCCGCGCACGCAGCGAGCGCCAGCGAGCGGAGTAAGCGGTCGAGCCCGGAACCACCAGCCTTCAACCGCTTACTCCGCTCGAAGACTCGCTGCGTGCGCGGTTCCGAAAGAGGTCGGCCGGGCCGCCGCCTTGTCCGCGCCGGCCGCGTCCTTTACGATGAACCTCGGGCCGTCCGGCCGGGGGGAACGCCATGCTCGAGGGGAAGAATCTGGGGCCGTTCTCGATCGACAAGGAACTCGGCAGCGGCGCGATGGGCACCGTCTACCGGGCCCGCTACACCGCGAACGGCCAGGTCGTCGCCGTCAAGATCATGGCCCCCGGCCTCGTCGCCAACGAGGGGGCCGTCGCCCGCTTCGAGCGCGAGGGGGCCATCCTCAAGCAGCTCCGCCACCCGAACATCGTCCGCCTCTTCGGCGTCGGCAAGACCGGCGGCCTCCGCTACTACGCCATGGAGTACGTCGAGGGCGAGTCCCTCGACCGCGTCCTCGCCCGCCGCGGCCGGATCGGCTGGGAGGAGGTCGTCACCTACGGCGTCCAGCTCTGCGCCGCCCTCCAGCACGCCCATGAGAAGGGCGTCGTCCACCGCGACCTCAAGCCGTCCAACCTGATGATCCTCCGCGACGGCACCCTCAAGCTGACCGACTTCGGCATCGCCAAGGACCTCGACGTCACCGCCCTGACCGGGGCGAACTGCACCGTCGGCACCGCGGCGTACATGAGCCCGGAGCAGTGCCGCGGCGACCGCGACCTGACGTTCAAGTCCGACCTCTACTCGCTCGGCGTCGTCTTCTACGAGCTGCTCACCGGGGCGAAGCCGTTCCAGGCCGACAACGCCATGGACATGTTCCTCTGCCACGTCCAGGCCCTGCCGAACCGGCCGTCGCGACGCGAGATGGACATCCCGGTCTGGCTCGACACGCTCATCCTCCAGCTCATGGAGAAGAAGCCGGAGGACCGGCCGCGCGACGCGAACGCCGTCGCCGACGCGCTGCGCCTGATCCAGGAGAAGGTCGAGGCGGCCCAGTCGGCCGGCGAGGACGCGGTCAAGTCGCGTCGCGCCGACCGCCACTCGGAGAACCGCCGCGACAAGCTGAGCGAGGAGGACAAGGACGCCGCCCGGGCGCTCAAGGGCAAGGGCAAGAAGGGCAAGAAGAAGAAGGCCGGCACGCCCTTCTACCGCCAGGGCTGGTTCGTCGGCCTCGGCGTCGTCGGCGTGCTGGGGGCGCTGGCCCTGGCGCTCTACCTCGTCCTCGCCCCGGCGTCGGCCGAGACGATGTACGCCGAGGCGGAGAAGCTGATGAAGTCGGAAGACCCGGACCAGTGGCAGAAGGCGGTCGATGGCCCGATCAAGGACTACTTGCGCACCTACGGCACCCGGCCGGGTAAGGAGACGGAGCAAGTGCGGGCGTGGCAGCGGTCGATGGACGTCTACACCTGCGAGTTGCTGCTGCAGAACTACCTCAAGAAGAAGAAGAAGGGCATCGACCTGAACGCCCAGAACGACGCCGAGAAGGCGGCCTTCGCCGCGACGGACGACGAGGCGAGCGGCGACCTGGACAAGGCCGGCGAGAAGTGGGCCGCCGTGAAGAAAGACTTCGGCTCCGGCTCCGGCTACGTCCAGTGGTCGTACCTGGCGGATGCCCGGCTGGCCCAGCTCGCCGAGGCGAAGGCCCTGGAGCGCTCCTGGAAGCCTCACCTGGACAACGTCGCCGCGTTCGGCCGGGAGCCGGCCGGCCTCGGCCCCGAGGAAGAGGCGGCGTTGAATGCCCACCGGATGGAGCGCCTCGGCGAGGCGTTCTGGTTCCGGGCGAAGAAGCGCTTCGAGGAGGTGCGCGACCGCCTGGAGGACGCCGTTGCGAGCAAGCCGGCCCTGCGCAAGCTCCAGCTCTACGCGGCGTACAAGGCCCACCTGCACCGCGAGGCGAAGGACGCCGACCTGAAGCCGGCCCTGGACGCCCTGCTCACCCTCGGCTTCGACCGGGGCCGGTGCCAGACGATCGTCACCCTGTTCAAGGACGATCCGAGCCTGCAAGCCCAGGTCGAGCAGGCCCGGACGCTGCTCAAGGACAATGCGCAGTGACCGCGTACTTCCTCCCCTCGCCCCCCGGCTTTGCGGGGGGAGAGGGGTTGGGGGTGAGGGGGGTGAAGGCCGGGCGAGATGGTAGTACCGTGTTCCCACGAGCGGCTCCCGCCCCCTCACCCCAACCCCTCTCCCCCCGCAAAGCCGGGGGGCGAGGGGCTCCGGAATCGGAGGACCGACAATGTCACGCAACATCGAACGACGCGAGCGCGCTCGAGAGCTTCGCCGCGAACTGACGCCCGCCGAGCGCATCCTGTGGAAGCACCTCCGCGGCCGCCAATTCGACGGCCTGAAGTTCCGCCGCCAGCACCCGGTCGGGCCGTTCTACGCCGACTTCGCCTGCCACGAGTGCCGCCTCGTCGTCGAGCTGGACGGCGAATCCCACCTCGACGACGAATACCGCGATGACCGGCGGAGCGCCTGGCTCGACGAGAACGGCTGGGTCGTGCTCCGGTTCTGGAACACGCAGGTATTCGACGAGTTGGACGCGGTCCTCGACTTCGTCTACCGGATCTGCCAGGAACGTCTGGCCACGCTCGCCGCACCCCACGGGGAAGCCCGCCCCCTCACCCCAACCCCTCTCCCCCGAAGCGGGGGCGAGGGGCTTTGCATTCCGAGGACGCCATGAAGCCGACCCGCGTTCGCAGCAAGGACGCCTTCCAGCGCGCCAACCGGGTCATCCCCGGCGGCGTCAACAGCCCGGCCCGCGCCTTCGGCGGCGTCGGCGGCAATCCGCTCTTCATCGACCGCGGCGAGGGGCCGTACCTCTTCGACCTCGACGGCAACCAGTACCTCGACTACATCGGCTCGTGGGGGCCGCTCATCCTCGGCCACGCCCACCCGAAGGTCGTCGCCGCCATCGAGCAGACCGTCCGCCGCGGCTCGACGTTCGGCGCGCCGTGCGAGCTGGAGACGCGCCTGGCCGAGGTGATCGTCGACGCGGTGCCGTCGGTCGAGATGGTGCGGATGACCAGCTCCGGCACCGAGGCGGCGATGAGCGCGATCCGCCTCGCCCGCGGCTTCACCGGCCGGGACGTCATCGTCAAGTTCGCCGGCTGCTACCACGGCCACGTCGATAGCCTGCTCGTCGCGGCCGGCTCCAGCGCGACGACGCTCGGCGTGCCGGACAGCCCCGGCGTGACGAAGGGCACCACCGCCGACACGCTCTCGCTGCGCTACAACGACGTGGCCGGCCTCGCCGACGCCTTCGCGGCGAACGGCGACCGGATCGCCGCCGTCATGCTCGAGCCGATCGTCGGCAACGCCGGCCTGATCGTGCCGTCGGACGAGTTCCTGGCCGAGCTGCGTCGGCTGACCGACAGGCACGGGGCCCTGCTCGTCTACGACGAGGTGATGACCGGCTTCCGGGTGGCGTTCGGCGGGGCGCAGCAGCTGTTGCGTCAGATGCCGGACCTGACGGTGCTGGGCAAAATCGTCGGCGGCGGCATGCCGGTCGGCTGCTTCGGCGGCCGGGCCGACGTGATGAAGCACGTGCTGCCGGCGGGGCCGGTGTTCCAGGCGGGGACGCTGTCGGGCAACCCGGTCGCGATGGCGGCCGGCCTGGCGACGCTGGAGGAGCTGCGCGACAACCCGCCCTACGCGAAGCTGGACGCCCTGGGCCAGCGCCTGGCCGACGGCCTGCTCGCGGCGGCGAAGGCCGCCGGGGTGCCGGCGTGCCTGAACCGGGTGGGCAGCATGTGGACGCTGTTCTTCTGCCCGGGGCCGGTCGTCGATTACGACACGGCGAAGTCGGCCGACCGGGCCCGGTACGGTCGGTTCTTCTGGGAGATGATGGACCGGGGCGTCTACCTGCCGTGCAGCCAGTTCGAGGCGGCGTTCAACAGCGTCCTGCACACGGAGAAGCTCATCGACCAGACGATCGCCGCGGCGCGCGAAGCGCTGGCGGCGGTCGCGTAGGGGCACGCCATGTCGCAGGAAACGCCGCGAATCGATGGGAACGAACTCGCCCGGCTGCGCGCCTGTGCGGTGGAGACGCGGAAGCAACTGGCCGACAAGCCCGGGCGGGAGGAGATCCTCACGCCGGAAGAGATCGCCGACGCGGCCCCGTTCTATTTCGAGCTACGCGCGTGCGTTGCCGAGTTGAAGAAGGCTCGAGAGGCGGCCGGGCTGACGCTGGCCCAAGTCGCGGAGCGGACCGGCTTGACGGTCGAGACGTTGTGCCGGCTGGAGACCGGGATGGCCACGAACCCGACGTGGAAGACGCTTGGCTTGTACGCTGCCGCGGTCAGTCGCAAGCTCGGGCTGACGGTCGCTGGTTGAGAGCTCACGCCCGGTAGCTACAACGGGGACGTGAACCGCTTGTTTCGCCCATCGACTCCTTGCCAGGCCGTGACTTTCTCACCCGACACCGGGGCCGCGTCCGTTGTCTCGGAAGGGTTCGATGGCTTGCCAGAGTTTGACTATTTCGGCCTTTTGGGAGGCGACCTCGGCGGTCAAAGATCTTGCCCGTCCGAAAGAGACGAACCAGGCCGCGCTCAGGCAGAATAGTAACGTGCCACCGATCAGCACTCGAGCCCGAGCGTAGTCGATCATATCGGAGAGAGGAGCCTTCACGTCGGTCGGTATCCCCGTCCCTAAAGCTTGCTTCCCGATAGTGGCCAAAGCGGCCAGTTCCTGCCAGACCCATATCGGCACCGCCAAGCAGATCAGGGCCGCGACCGCTTGGCCTGCGATGAGGATCCAGAACCCTGCACCAACTGGGGCGACCGAGCCCAGTTTTGGGGAAGTTCTACCTTGTGACCCAACTCGCTGCTGGACTGTCGCGATCACAGCAGCGTTCATGTCCTCGGTCAGTGCTACGGTACTCGAAGCAGGCACCCGAATGGGATGGCTACAGAAAGGACAGTTTGACTGCATGTAAGCCCTGCCATCAGGAGCTTTCAGCAAGGATTCGCAGTTCGGACACGTGAAAACGATCACAGGGCGATCTCCCGGTAACCCAGGGCAGCTTGGACCAGGCTGAAACGGGAACAGCCTTTTCGGCGTCTACGAGATGGCAAAGCCACGGTGCATCCCGAGCCTCGGCATCTCGTCGCCCTCCGCAAGCGAGGACCGGCCGAAGTTCCGATCGGCCCAGCGTCGCGCTCATCATTACCTTACCCAACTCGTTCTAGGTTTTCACCTAGACGCGATCCTTCGTCCTCTCACCCCGCCGGGAAGAACACCAGCGAGATCACCGCGAAGATCGGCAGCAGCACCAGGCACGAGTACGCCAGGTAGCCGAAGAACGACGGCGTCTTGTAGCCCGCCTCGTCGGCGATCGCCTTGACCATGAAGTTCGGCCCGTTGCCGATGTACGTCATCGCCCCGAAGAAGACCGCCCCGCAGCTGATCGCCGCCAGCACGGCCGGGTTGTTCGCCGCCAGCCAGCCGAGGTCGTGGTGCCCGGCCGCCACCGACGCGAACGCCAGGTACGTCGGCGCGTTGTCCAGGAATGCCGACAACGCCCCCGTCAGCCAGAAGAACTGCCACGGCTCCGTCAGCCCCAGCTCCGCGCCGCGTGCCTGGAGCCTCTCCAGGGCCGGCACCATCGCGACGAAGATGCCGGCGAACAGGACCGCCACCTCGATGATCGGCCCCCAGGTGAAGCCGTTCGCCCGCCGGTCCGCTGTCGGCGTGAAGCGCCACGACGCCCCGGCCAGGGCGACCATCACCAGGACGCCGAGCAGCTTACCCGCGACGCCCGGCACCCAACTCGGCGTCAGCACCGCGAGGATGACGCCCCCCAGAAGGACGAAGTTGAAGCCGCCGCGCAACCGCAGCGGCTCGACGTGCCGGGCGTCGCTCCGCAGCGCCCGGTCCGGCTCGCTGGCGTAGGCGACCGAGTCCCACAGGAAGAACACCACCAGCACCGCCCCGTTCGCGACGAGCCACTCCAGCCACAGGCCGAGCGTCCACGCGAACGGCACCCCCTTGAGGTAGCCGAGGAACAAGGGCGGGTCGCCCAGCGGCGTCAGCAGGCCGCCGAGGTTGCTCACGACGAAGACGAAGAAGACCGGGATGTGGCCGACCACCTTCCGTTCGCGGTTCGTCCGCAGCACCGGCCGGATGAGCAACATGCTCGCCCCGGTCGTGCCGATGACGCTCGCGAGCAGGGCCCCGACGGCGAGGAACGTCGTGTTCACCAGCGGCGTCGCCCGCAGGTCGCCGGTCAGGACGATCCCGCCCGAGACGACGAACAGCACGGTGAGCAGGCCGATGAAGACGACGTACTCCAGCAGCTGGTGGCCGAGCACGTCCATCGCCGGCTGGCCCTCGACCGCCTGGAGGTAGGTCAGGTAGGCGACTACCGGGACGGCGAAGACGAGCGAGACGATCGCCTTGTTGACGTTGCTGTGCCACCAGTGCGGGGCGGCGAGCGGCAGGACGGCGATGACGAGCAGGAGCAGGACGAACGGGGCCATGCTCCAGACCGGCAGGTCGAGCGGGGCGTGGCCATCGGCCAGCGCGAGGGCGGGGGTGACGAGCAGGCCAGCGACGACGAGCAGGCAGCGGACGAGCATCGGCCATCCCCGTGGGGCGACCGTCCTCGGTCGCCTTTTCGACCCCAAGGCGACCGAGGACGGTCGCCCCACGTAAACCGCGGACCCCCGGCAAGCCGGGGGCTATATGGAGTCTATCGACTCGGCGTCACTCGTAACAGACGGGCGGGATGGCCCACATGTGGACGGTGCCGTCCCGGCTGCCGGAGGCGAGGTTGCGGCCGTCCCGGGCGATGACGACGCTCGTCACCGCGCCGGTGTGGCCGCGAAGGACGGCGCGCTCCTGGCGCTGCGGCACGTTCCACAGCCGGATCGACTGGTCGGCGCAGGCGATGGCCAGCAGCTTGCCGCTGGGGCAGAACGACATGGCGATGAGGTCCTTGCCCGGGCCGGTCACCTTCATGTCGCCCTGGAGCTTGCCGGTCCCGGCGTCCCACAGGCGGACGGTGCCGTCCCAGCCGCCGGTGGCGAAGGTCTTCCCGTCCGGGGTGAAGCGGACCGACCACGTCCCGCCCTCCTGGGCCGGCGTCTCGAAGCGCGGCCGGCGCATCGCGGCGTCCCAGAGGATGGCCCGGCCGTCCTCGCCGGCGGTGGCGAAGTCGCGGTCGTCCGGGCTAAACGCGACCGAGGCGACCGACCCGTGCGCCGCGACCGGCTCGCCGATCTCCTTGCCGGTGTCGAGATCCCACAGGGCGACCATGCCGCCGCGCGTCCCGGTGACGGCCTTGCGGCCGTCGCCGGAGAAGGCGACCGCCCGTACGGCCGACGCGTGGGTGAGGCGGTGCTTCAGGTCGCGCGTCGCCAGGTCGTAGACGCGCAGGGTGTTGTCCTCGGTGCCGACGGCGAGCTTCTTGCCGTCGGCCGAGTAGGCGACGGCGAGGATCGGCCGCGTCTCGGGCAGGACCCCCTCCACCCGGTTCTCGGCCGGGTTCCAGAGCTTGACCCCCTCGCTGTGCGTGCCGACGGCGAGCACGTCCTCGATCGGCGAGCCAGCGACGCACCAGATCGGGCCCTGGTTGCCGTCGAGCGTCCGCCAGGGCGTGACCGGCCCGGGCAGGGCCGGCTGAATCAACGACCAGACCCACAGCCCGGCCAGCGTCAACACGACGCCGGCCGCGACGCCCATCGCCGCGAGCTGGAGCATCTTCCGCCGGACGCGCGCCCGCGGGCAGACGACGTGGTCCTGCGACGACGTCCGCCGCAGGAGCCAGTGCTGCTCGAGCAACTCGGCCACCTCGCGGGCGGACTGGTAGCGGTCCTCCGGGCGCTTGGCCAACAGCTTGTCGATGACGGCGGCCAGCCACTCCGGCACGGCCGGGTTCAGCTCGGCGACCGGCTTGTGCCGCTCCTCGGACAGGCGGCGCAGCACCAGGTACGGCGTGTTGCCAGGGAACGGCAGAGCCCCGGTCGCCATCTCGTACAGGACGATGCCGAGGCTGAACAGGTCGGCGCGCGCGTCGAGCGGCTCGGCGCGGGCCTGTTCCGGCGACATGTACAGCGGCGTGCCGGCGACCATCCCGGTGCTCGTCAGCCGGACGTCCTGGGCCGCGTGGGCCAGGCCGAAGTCGGTCAGCTTGACCCGGTCGGTCCCCTTCTCGAGCAGGATGTTCCCCGGCTTGACGTCGCGGTGGATGAGGCCCTTGTCGTGGGCGGCGGCCAGGCCGGCGGCGACCTGCATGCCGATCCGGACGATCTCGTCGATCGGCAGGCGCGTCTCCCGGGCGAGGCGGTCCTCCAGCGACTCGCCCTCGACGAACTGCATGACGAAGTACGGCGGGGTGCCGTCGCCGCCGCCCGACACCTGGTGGACGGCGACGATGTGGTCGTCGCCGACGCCGGCGGCGGCCTTCGCCTCGCGGCAGAAGCGCTCCCGGGCGACCGGGTCGCCGGCGAGGCGCTTGTCGAGGACCTTGATCGCCACGTCGCGGTGCAGCTGCGGGTCGCGGGCGAGGTAGACGACGCCCATGCCGCCCCGGCCGATCTCGCGGACGACCTCGAACGGGCCGATCCGCAACCCGGCGGTCGTCTCGCGCGTGTCCGGGTCGAGGAACGCCGTCGTGTTCGGGTCGCTGTGCGGGGCGGGGGTCGTCGTCGGCGGCGGGGTGCTGCGGGAGGCGAGGCGCTCCAGGTCATGCAGGGCCGGCCAGAAGGCGGAGTCCGGCTCCGGCCGCGACCGGGCGCACGTCGAGACGAGGCGGGCCAGCTGCGGGTCGCCGACCGCGAGGCGCTCCAGGGCCTCCTGGCACGCCGGACATTCGCCGACGTGGCGGACGAGCGGGTCGGCGTCGCGGCCGGCCGCCTCGACGTCGAGCAGGGTTCGTAACCGTTCCGGGTCGGGGCAGGGAGAGACGTTCACGGGGACACCTCGACGGCCGGGTCACTCTTCGCTTTGCAGGCGCTGGACTTCCTCGCGCAGCCGGGCGAGGACCCGGCTCTTGTGGACGTAGACCGCGCCGGGGGAGAGGTTGAGCTGCTTCGCCGCTTCCTGGGCCGGCACGCCATCGACGGCGGTGAGCCAGAACGCGTCCCAGCTGTTCTTCTGGAACTCCGGCCGGACGCGCTCCATCGCCCGGGCGGTCAGCTGCTGCTGGTACTCCTGCTCCCAGCTCGCCTCCAGGTCGGACTCCCGGTCCGGCGTCGCCTGGAGCGCCTGCCGGGTCGTGCTGTCGCCGGTCGCCTGCTCGCGGTGGCGGCGGCGGTCGAGGAACGTGTACAGCTTGTTGCGCGTCACGGTGAACAGCCAGCCGCGGAACGAGCCGCGGCTCGGGTCATAGTCGAGCTTGTTTGCGTGGGCCGCCACGGTGCGCATCACCTCCTGCATCAGATCGACCGCGTCGGCGTCCTGGAGGCCGCGCTTCCGGCCGAAGTGATACACGACCGGGCCGTACAGGCGCAAGAACTCCTGCCACGCCTCGGTGTCCGAGTCGTCCTTGAGGCGCAGCAGCAGGCTGGCGCGTGTGACTGGCGATTCCATGCGACGGTTCCCGTCCCGGAGACTTCTCCATTCTAGACGGTGCCCGCCGGCCCGGCTTCGGTGGATTTCCTTATCCGACCCATTGGAAAATACACCGCGGCGGCGGCGGTCTTACACGCGTTCTTTCACCATCACGGCTCTTTTTCGCCCGGCACGATCGGCTTCCCTTCCCAGACCGCCGTCCGCGTCGCCGCGTCCCATGTCAAGATGCGGTGCATACTGCCCGCCGCCGCCGCGCGATCGACCTTCGGCAGCCACTTGCGCAACTCGCCCAGCGCGCCCTCCGAATCCTTGCGACCGGCGAGGTTCACCCACTCGTTCGGGTCGTCGCGGAGGTCGTAGAGTTCCTCGCTCCCGTCGGCGTAGCGGATGTAGCGGTGGCGCTCGGTGCGGACGGCGTGGTTGCCCTGGTTGTGCGACGTGACGGCCGGCCAGGGCCGCTCCGCCTTCGCGTCCTTCAGCAGTGGTACGAGGCTGTGACCCTCCAGGTTCTTCGCCGGCTCCAGGCGGCACATTTCGGCCAGGGTCGGGTACAGGTCGAGCAGCTCGACCGGCCGGCCGCACCTCGCCCCGGCGGTGACGCCCGGCCCGGCGAAGATGAGCGGCACCCGCGTCGAGCGTTCCCAGAGCGAGTTCTTGCCGCTGATGCCCTTCTCGCCGAGGTGCCAGCCGTGGTCCGACCACAGCACGACGATCGTGCGGTCCTCGACGCCGCTCGCCTTCAGCGCGTCGAGGACCCGGCCGACCTGGGCATCGACGTAGCTCGTCGTCGCCAGGTACGCCCTGACGAGCGGCCGCCACTGTTCGGCCTTCTTCAGCCACGACAGCCGCGGCTCGGGCAGCTTCCAGTGCAGGTACCACGAGAACTCCGGCGTGTCGGCACGGTCGTCGTCCTTGACCGGCGGCAGCTGCAACTTGTCCTCCGGGTAGAGGTCGAACCACTTCTGCGGGGCGTAGCAGGGGACGTGCGGCAGGGCGAAGCCGACCGCGAGGAAGAACGGCTCCTTCGGCGGCGTCTTGAGCTGCTCGACGGCCCAGTCGGCGACCTTGGCGTCAAGCGTGTCCTCGTCGCGGGCAGGGAACGGCCCCCAGTCCATTGCCGGGTGCTTGCCCGGCGTCTCGGTGAACGGCTTCTCCGGCTTCGGCGACGGTGTCGGCCGGCCATAGGTGTGGAACTCGGCCGGCCGGTCGGCCTGCGGCGGATAGCCGCCGTGGTAGATCTTGCCGGCGGTGAGGTTGCGGTAGCCGGCGGCCAGGAATGCCTGCGGCAGGGTGCGCTGGTCCTTGAATTCGGCCAGGGTGCGGAACCACGGCGCGAGGCCGTACACGCCGGTCGTCGTCGGCCGGAGGCCGGTCAGAAGGCTGGCGCGCGACGGGTTGCACAGCGGTGACTGGCAGTGGGCGTTGGTGAAGAGGGTGCCGCGGGCGGCGAGGCGGTCGAGGTTCGGCGTCTTGACCTGCGGGTGGCCACCGAGGCAGCCGACCCAGTCGTTGAGGTCGTCGATCGCGATGAACAGGACGTTCGGTCGGGGCTCGTCGGCGTGGGCGGGCCACGCGGCAAGGACGCCGGCGAGGACGAGGACGGTGCGGCTCATGCGAGGCTCCACGCGAGGGGACGATCGTCCCCGTTCACGATACGGAGCCGCGCCTCAGTCTTCGAGGAGGAAGCCGGCCTCGATCCGGTCGCCGGAGATCGGCCGGGCGCGGACGCACACCCCGGCCAGGACGACCGGGCGCGGCCGCGTCGCGCTGGTGAGATTGATCTGGACCGGCGTGCCCGGTTCGATCGGCTGGAGGAACAGGCCGACGCCGGTCAGGGACAGGTCCTTCCCCTGGGCCTCGACGTGGTGCAGGCCGTCGTCGGCGTCGAGGACGAGGCTGGCCTGGAGCGGCCGGGCGAACAGGACGCGCTTCTCGGCGCGGCGGTCCGGCGTCGCCTGGAGGCTCGACCGCAGGTCGTCGAGCAGGGCCGGGGCCAGCTCGCGTAGAAGGGCCTGCTGGTCGCCGCGCTGGCACTCGCCATGCACGGCGGCGCGGATCTCCGGCTGGAGCGACGCCGGCGGGGTGGCCGGCTGCCAGGACAGCTCGACCGTCAGGGCCGGGACCGGGCCGAGCCAGCGTCGCCAGAACGCCACCCGGGCCGACAGCTCGAACGTCAGGCTCGTCTCGCTGCCGGCTTTCGCCTGGCCGCGCCACCGCTCGCGGAACCGGTCGAACAGGGCCCGGACGTGTTCGCGCGGCAGCGGGGCCGGAAAGACGCCGACCAGGGCGAGCCGGCCGGCCGGTGTCACCTGCCAGCGGTCCGGGACGTGGTCCGGGGCGGTGTCGGCCACCTCGGCGATCAGGTCGAGCAGCTCGCGGCGCGGCCCGCTCAGGGCGACCTCGACCCGGCGCAGGGCCGAGTCCTCGCCGGGGCCATTCAACGCCCGCGACGGCGAGGCGTCGGTCAGCAGGTCGATCAGCTCGCGGCAGGTGGCCGGTCGGTCGGCCGGGCTCGTCGCCAGGGCGGCGCGGACGACCGGCCGGTCGCACGCCGGCAGCGGGCCGAGGTTCGGCTGGTCGCGCCGCCGGCCGGCCAGCGGGTGGACGCCGGTCAGCAACTCCTGGTAGACGCACGCCAGGCTGTAGACGTCGCCCGCCAAGGTCCCCTGCCCCGGCCCGACCTCCGGCGCGGCGCTGCGCGGCGACGGCGGCAGCCCGAGCAGGGCGACGTGGCCGTGGTCGGCGACCCAGACCTTGTCGCCGGAGAGGTGCAGCGCCCGCGGCGACAGGCCGAGGTGCGGCACCCCGTCGGCGGCGAGGGCATCCAGCACGTCGGCCGCCTGCCGCAGCCAGGCCAGGAGCGGGCCGCGCGGCACGCCCCGGTTGCCGCGCTGCCGCTCGACCTGGAGCCGGTTCGCCAGCGGCCCCTCGCCGGTCTGGTGGGCGACGATCAACTCGCCCGCCCCGCCGACGACGACCCGCCGCGGCGCGAGCCGCGGGTGGCTGAGACCGAGCAGCCGGGCGACGCCCTCGGGGTATCGGCCGGCGACGCTCTCGACGACCTGGACGCTCCAGCCCCGGCCGTCGCGGTCGCGCGCCTGCCACGTCTCGCCGGTCGGGCCGCGGTGCGTCAGGCCGAGCGGGGCCAGCTCCGGCAGCAGGCCGGTCCAGGTCGCCTTCGCGCTGAGGATGCCGTACACGCCGCTCGCCCCGCCGCGCACCTGCTCCAGGGCGTCGATCAGGGCCCGGCAGCACGGGTGGCGTTCGCCGGGGTCTTTCGACAGGGCCTTGGCGACGATCGGCCGTTCGACCTCGAGCAGGGCGGACAGGTCCGGCTCCTTGCTGCTGTGGAGGAGGGCGAGCTGGCGGGCGCTCTTGCCCTGGAACGGCAGCTGGCCGGTCAGCAGCTCCATGTAGACGATCGCCAGGCTGTACTGGTCGCAGTGCGGGCTGACCCGGCCGGCGTAGATCTCGGGGGCGGCGTAGATCGGCGTGACGGCGAGCGTGCCGGCCTTGCCGCGCTCGTGCAGGCTGCTGACCAGGCCGAAGTCGGCCACCTTGACGTGGCCGGCGACGACGAACAGGTTGCCCGGCTTGACGTCGAGGTGTTGCAGGCCGTGCTGGACGTTGAGCAGGTCGAGGACGTCGGCCGCCTCGCGCAGGTAGCCGAGCAGCTCGCGCCGCTCCAGGCCGGCGTGGCCCGCTTCCCGCCGCTGGTCGAGCACGTCCTTGAGGCTGCGGTCGGCCAGCTCCATGACGATGACCAGCTCGCGGTCGATCAGCTCGACGCGCTCCATGCCGAGCAGGAACGGGTGGCGCAGGCTCTTGATGTACTGGATCGACCGGAACTCTTCCGACGCCGGCCCCGGCTCGTCGTCGAGGCCGTCGGCCGTCTCCGGGACGAACTTGATCGCCTTGAGCAAGCCGCCGGGGGCCTCGCATTTCCAGACCTCGCCGTAGCCACCCTGGCCGATCGGTTCGATCAGCCGGTAGCCGGGGATCGGCTCGGCGGCGGGTTCCTTGACCAGCGGCATCAGCGACATCTCGGCCCGGTATGCGATCGGGGCGCAACTGAACCTTAGTACGCGATTCGCGCCCGGGCAAACGCCGGCCGGCCGCGTAGAATGACACCGTCCCGTCCCCGGAGGTTGTTCCATGGCGATGGAGCCGATCACGATCTACTCGCGCCGCATCGACCCGCGCGGCGTCGCCGAGCTGCTCCGCTCGCTCGACCCGGCCGTCGAGATCGTCGGCCCGGACGACGCCTGGGAGTCAGCGACGCTGGCCGTCCGCCAGCCGGGCGTCCCGAAGCCGCTCCAGCTGCTGTTCCACCACGACCCGGGCTACTATGACGGCGACGACTGGCCGCGGCAGATGCTCGGCATGGCCGGCTACTTCCGCCGCTTCCCCGACAACCCGCGCAAGGCGGCCGCCCTGCGCCTGATCGGCAGCTTCCGGTTCGCGCTGGCCACGTCGTGGGAGCCGGACCTCATCCCGGAAGGCGACGCCCGCCTGCCGTACCTCGCCGCCGTCGTCCGCCACCTCGACGGGGCGCTCTTCACGCCGTCGTCCTTGCGCGACCCCGAGGGCCGCGTCCTCTACGGGGCCGACGGCGACTACGACCAGGACGCCGCCTTCCCGACGACCCCCGAGCCGCGCCCCGCCGACCCGGCCGAGGAGGAAGAGGAAGAGGAGCCGGACTACCAGCTCCAGACGGCGGACCGGGTCGCCCGCCGGGCGCTCGCCCTGGCGGCGACCAGCGTCCGGGCCCTCGTCGAGCAGGACGACCCGGAAGACCCCAGCGTCGAGGAGTTCCGCCAGCGCATCCTCAACTGGGTCAGCGAGGTCGGCGTCGGCGACGAGCTGGAGCCGGACGAGTGGGAGGTGCTCCAGCGCCCGGTCGGCCGGCTCGACCGCCAGCAGCAGATCGACGCGACCTGGCGGCTGGAGGGCCTGGCCGTCCTCGCCTGGGCCCTGGGCAAGTTCGACCTGCCGCCGCACGACGAGCTGGTCGATCCGAACGAGCTGGCACGCTCGGTCGGCTTCCTGGATGAAGAAGGGGGGCGGGCGCTGCTCAGCTCAGCGGAGCTGCGGCCCGAGGCGGAGATCGCCGCCGTGGCGAAGCGCCTGCTCGGCATCCACTGGCGGCTGCGCGACTTCACGCTGCGACCGCAGGCGATGGACTTCGCCGCCTTCTCACGGGAGTGCTGGTTCGGCTCGTTCGACCTCGGCGACACGCGCCTGATCGACGACGACCTCGCCCTGGGTGATGTGGCCGTCGTCGATGCCGACGACCAGGCGTTCGGCAAGGCGTACAGCGCCGCCCGGGAGCGTCACCTGGCCGTCAACTGGCTGCGCGGTCACTCGCGCGTCTATTCGCAGACGGACACATCGACGTAGCCGTCAATCCGCGAACGGGTCGAGCATCTTGCGCAGCACCTCGTCCGGGGCCGGCCGGTACGCGCTCGGCTCCATCGTGTACGACGCCCGGCCGGCGCTCAGGCTACGCGCCTTGTCGGCGTAGTCGAACATGCGGGCGAGCGCGACGATCGCCTCGACGACCCAGAGCTTGCCGCGCGGGAACTGGTCGAGGATCTCCGCCCGCCGGCTGTTCAGGTCGCCGGCGATCGCGCCGAGGGCCTCCTCAGGCACCGTCACCTCCAGGCGCATGACCGGCTCCAGGAGGATGACGTTGTCGCGCAGCGCCTGCCGGACCGCGTCCGCCCCGGCGGCGGCGAACGCCGCGTCGGTGGACAGCGCCTCGTCCATCTTCGCCGCGCGGATCGTCGCCCGGACGTTCATGACCGGGAAGCCGACATCGCCCGAGTCGAGCGAGTTGCGGATGCCCTGGATCAGCGCCGCCTCGAACGCCGCCGGGATCGTCTCCGGCTTCAGGTCCGACACGACCTGGATCGACTCGCCCGAGCCGTCGGTCGGCTCGAACTCGACCACCGCCCGGGCGAACAGGTTGTGTGCCCCGGCGAGGTGCTGCGTGTCCCCCTCGACCGTGCGGGCCGACTTGAGCGTCTCGCGGTAGCTGACGCGCGGCTTGCCGACGCGCACCTTAAGCCGGAAGTCGCGCTCCATGCGGTGGCGCTTGATCTCCAGGTGGAGCGTCCCCATGCCGCTCATCAGCTTCTGGCCGGTGTCCTTGTCGTCGCGCCAGGTGAACGTCGGGTCCTCGCGCCGCAGGATCGTCAGCACCTCGGTCAGCCGGTCCCGGTCGGCCGACGACTCCGGCTCGATCGACTGGCTGACGACCGGCTCGGCGAACGTGATCGGCTCGAGCAGGATCGGGTGCTGCGTCTCGCACAGCGTGTCGCCGGTCACCGACACCTTGAGGCCGACCAGGGCGATGATGTCGCCGGCGACGGCCTCGGGCAGCTCGGTGCGCTGGGTCGGGTCGGCCTGCGTATGGTAGAGCTTGCTGATGAGTTCCTTCGACTCCTTGCCCGGGTTCGTCAGCCGGCTCTGCGGCTTGAGCGTCCCGGAGTAGATGCGGACGAAGAACAGCTCGCCGTGCGAGCCGGCGACGACCTTGAAGACGAGGCCGCAGAACGGCTCCTTCGGGTCGCACTTCCGCTTCTCTTCCTTGTCCTTCTTCGTCGGGTGCGTCCCGACGACCGGCGGCCGATCCAGCGGGCTCGGCAAATAGTACGTGCAGGCGTCGAGCAGCGGCTGGATGCCGATGTGGTTGCGCCCCGAGCCGCACAGCACCGGCTGGATCAGCATCTTGAGCGTCTGCTCGCGGATCACGGCGCGCAGCGTCTCCAGCGGCACGTCCTTGCCTTCGAGGACGAGGCTCGTGATCTTGTCGTCGGCGTCGTTCGCCGTCAAGGCATCGAAGAGCTTGTCGCGCCAGACCGCGACGTCGGCCTCCATGTCCTCGGGGACGTCCTCGACGCGGATCGTCTTGCCGAGGTCGGCCGGGTCGAAATAGAGCGCCTTGCGCTCGAGCAGGTCGACCACGCCGGCGAACGGCTTCGGGCTGTCGTTCGGCCCGCCCGCGCCGATCGGCAGCTGGAGCGGGAGCGGGTTCGCCTCCAGGCGCTCGCGCACCTCGGCGACCGCGGCGTCGAAGTTCGCGCCAACGACGTCCATCTTGTTGACGAAGACGAGCCGCGGCACGCGGTACTTGTCCGCCTGCCGCCAGACCGTCTCCGACTGGGCCTCGACCCCCTTCTGGGCATCGAAGACGACGACGCACCCGTCCAAAACGCGCAACGACCGCTCGACCTCGGCGGTGAAATCGACGTGGCCGGGCGTGTCGATCAGGTTGACGGTGCAGTCGCGCCACTGGAACGGGACGCACGCGCTGTAGATGGTGATGCCGCGCTCCTGCTCCTCCTCGTCGAAGTCGGTCATCGTGTTGCCGGAATCGACCTTCCCGAGCTGATGCGTCGCCCCGGAATAGAAGAGCAGGTGCTCGCTCGTCGTCGTCTTGCCGGCGTCGATGTGGGCGATGATGCCCAGGTTGCGGATCTTCGTCAAATCCGGGCCGGCTTTGTCTTTCTCCTTCGCCATGACGCACCCCCTAGAAAAGTTAAAAGTCAGAAGTCAAAAGTCAGAAGTGAAGACAGACCACGGCGGGAGGTGGTTCTCGTCTGACTTCTGACTACTGACTTCTGACTTCTGACTTTCCGACGATCACCAGGCGAAGTGCGAGAACGCCTTGTTCGCGTCGGCCATCTTGATCGTGTTCTCGCGCTTGGTCATGGCCTCGCCCTCGCGGCGGTAGGCGGCGAGGAGCTCGTCGGCCAGGCGCAGGTGCATCGGCCGGCCGCCCTTGCCGCGGGAGGCCCCGATGATCCAGCGGATCGCCAGGCTCTGCTGGCGCGTCTTATTCACCTGCATCGGCACCTGGTACGTCGCCCCGCCGACGCGCTTCGAGCGCACCTCGACGGCCGGCTTGACGTTCTCGACCGCCTGGGTGAAGACGTCGATCGGGTTCAGGTCCGGGTACTTCTTCTTGATGAGGTCCATCGCGCCGTAGAAGACGCGCATGGCGGTGGCCTTCTTGCCGCCCCACATGAGGCAGTTGATGAACTTGCTGGCGAGCTTCGAGCCGTAGACCGGGTCCGGCTGAAGCGTCTCCGCGCTGGCGGTTCGCTTTCCCATGGTCGTTCTGTTCGCTCCGGTGTACGGGGTTACTTCTTCTCGCGCTTGGCCCCGTACTTCGACCGGGCCTGCTTGCGGTCCGCCACGCCCTGCGAGTCGAGGACGCCGCGGACGATGTGGTAGCGGACGCCCGGCAGGTCGCGGACGCGGCCGCCGCGCACCAGGACGATCGAGTGCTCCTGCAGGTTGTGCCCCTCGCCGGGGATGTATGCCGTCACCTCGATGCCGTTGGTCAGCCGGACGCGGGCGACCTTCCGCAGGGCGGAGTTCGGCTTCTTCGGCGTCATGATCTTGACCTGCAGGCAGACGCCCTTCTTCTGCGGGCAGCCCTGCATGGCCGGGTGGCGCGAGCGCGACCGCTGCGGCACGCGCGGCTTGCGAACCAGCTGGTTGATCGTCGGCATGGGTTCCGTAATCCAGTGCGTGCCGGCGTTCCCGGCTGAAGGAATCCTAGAAACATTTACCGTAGGGACGCGCGGGCCATCGGTCAAGGGGAGCCGGCAAAAAGCGAGGGGCGACCGATCCCGATCGCCCCATTTAGCCCCGGGCTTGCCCGGGGTCTTCGCAGCGGTCCGCAACAAAAGGCACCCCGGGCAAGCCCGGGGCTATGTGAGATCACCCCGACGCGGCCGCCTCCTCCTCGACGACCTCGCCGTCGCCGTCGTTGATGCCGCGCAGCTTCACCTCCGCGTCCTGGTGCAGCCGGAAGCCCGTCCCCGCCGGCACGAGGTGACCGAGGATGACGTTCTCCTTCAGGCCGACCAGGTAATCGACCTTGCCGGCCAGGGCCGCCTCCGTCAGCACCTTCGTCGTCTCCTGGAACGACGCCGCGCTGATGAAGCTGTCCGACTGGACCGCCGCCTTCGTGATGCCGAGGAGTTGCACCTCCGACGTCGCCTCCTCCGGCTCCTTGAACGTCGGCGGCGTCTTCCCCTGGGCGACCAGCCGGTCGTACTCCTCCTGGTAGACGTCCTTGTTGACGATGCGACCCTCCTCGAAGCGCGAGTCGCCGGCGTCCTCGACCTTGACGCAGTCCTTCAGGCGGCTGTTCACCTCGTAGAACGCGAACCGGTCGATCTGCGACCCGGGCAGGAGGCCGGTGTCGCCCATCTTGACGATCTTCACCTTGCGCAGCATCTGCGCGACGATGATCTCGATGTGCTTGTCGTCGATCTCGACGCGCTGCTGGCGGTAGACCTTCTGCACCTCGCGCACCAGGTACGCCTGGACCGCCTGCTGGCCACTGATCTTCAGGATGTCGTGCGGCACGAGCGGCCCGTTGACCAGCGGGGCCCCTTCTTCAACTTTGTCGCCGTTGTTGCACGTCAGGATCATGCCCGGCGGCACCTGGTGCTCGAACTCCGGCCCCATCGGCTTGCCGGCGTCGTCGATCGGCTGGACGTAGATCATCCGCTTGCCGCGCTTGCGGTCGCCGATCCGGACGATGCCGGACACCTCGGCCATCTTGGCCGGGTTCTTCGGCGTCCGGGCCTCGAAGATCTCCGTGACGCGCGGCAGGCCGCCGGTGATGTCCTGCGTGCCAGCCGTATCGCGCGGCGTCTTGGCCAGGACGGTCCCCTCGACGATCTTCTGGCCGTTGCGCACCTCGAGCAGGGCGCGCTGCGGGACGTAGTACGCCTGCTTGAGTTGGCCGCGGTCGTCCTCGATGATGATCTGCGGGTGGAGGTCGCCCTTGTGCTCGGAGATGATCCACCGCTCCTGGCCGGTGACGGTGTCCTTCTCCTTGCGGAACGTCTTCTCCTCGATGATCTCCTCGAACCGGACCGTCCCGCCGACCTCGGTGATGAGCGGCGTGTTGTGGTTGTCCCACGACAGCAGCATCTGCCCCGGCTTGATCACCTGGCCGTTCTCAACCGCGAGCTCCGCCCCGTTCGGGACGGCGAACGACTCGAGGATGCGCGCGTCGATCCCCTTGTTCTGGGTCCCCTCGGCGAGGATGCTCACCTGGCCGTTGCGCGACAGGGCGACCCGCTTGCCGCGGCTGTCAATCACGTCGCGAAATCGGTCGAACCGGATGACGCCGCCCTTGCGCGCCTTGTACGAGTTCTCGCGCACGTCGCCCTTCGCGACGCCGCCGATGTGGAACGTCCGCATCGTCAGCTGGGTGCCCGGCTCGCCGATCGACTGGGCGGCGATGATGCCGACCGCCATACCCTCCTCGACCATCGCCCCGGTCGCCAGGTCCATGCCGTAGCAGAGCCGGCAGATGCCGAGCGGGGCCTGGCACGTCATCGGGCTGCGCACCAGGACCGGCTCCAGGCCCAGGTTCTCGATCGCCCGGGCCTGCTCGCGGGTGATCATCTCGTTCTCGGCGATGACGACCTTGTCCGAGCCGGGGTCGGTGATCGTGTTGCGCGAGACGCGCCCGCGCAGGATCTCGGACAGGGGCCGCTCGACGTCGCCGTTGCTGTCGTAGTACGGCTTCTTCGGGATGCCCTGCGTCGTGCCGCAGTCGTGCAGCGTCACGACGACGTTCTGGGCCACGTCGGCCAGCTTGCGCGTCAGGTAGCCGCTGTCTGCCGTCTTCAGGGCCGTGTCGGCCAGGCCCTTACGAGCACCATGCGTGCTGGAGAAGTACTCCAGCACCGAGAGCCCCTCCTTGAACGACGCCTTGATCGGCGTCTCGATGATGGTGCCGTTCGGCTTGGCCATCAGGCCGCGCATGCCGGCCAGCTGGCGGATCTGCTCGATGCCGCCGCGGGCACCGGAGTGGGCCATCAGGTAGATCGGGTTCAGGTACGGCCGCTCGACGCCGCGTTCGTCCTTGCGGCGGTCGTTGCGCAGGTCGTCGAGCATCTGGCCCGTGATCTCGTCGCGGGCCTTCGTCCACGCCTCGATGCTCTTGGCGTAGCGCTCCTTCTCGGTCGTGTCGCCCTCCTCGTACGCCTTGCGGAGCTTGTCGACCTCCTTGTCCGTCGCGGCGAGGACCTTGAACTTGTTCGACGGCGTCCGCAGGTCGTCCGTCGCGAACGACAGGCCGGAGCGCGTCGATTCGCGGAAGCCGGTCTCCTTCATGCGGTCGAGCAGGTCGATCGTCTCGCGCCGGCCGAGCAGCTCGTAGCAGTCGGCGATGATGCGGGCGAGGTTCTTGCTCGTCATCGGCAGGTCGTAGAACGCCATCTTGTCGTGCAGGATGGCGTTGAACAGCACCCGGCCGACCGTCGTCGGGACCAGCTCGTTCGACTTGCGGTCGAACTTGATGATCTTGACCTTGTCCTTGTCGAGCTTCTGCTCGGTGTAGACCTCCTTGCCGATCGGCATGCGCACCTTGATGCGCGCGTGGACGCCGAGCTTCCGCTGGGCGTACGCCGTGAAGACCTCGTCGACGTTGGCGAACTTCATCCCCTCGCCGACCTCGCCGGACTCGCCGACCTCGCCGCGCGTCGCGGTGAGGTAGTAGCAGCCCATGACGATGTCCTGCGACGGCGTGATGATCGGGTTGCCGTTCGCCGGGCTGAAGATGTTGTTCGTGCTCATCATGAGCACGGTCGCCTCGACCTGGGCCTCGATCGACAGCGGCAGGTGGACCGCCATCTGGTCGCCGTCGAAGTCGGCGTTGAACCCCTTGCACACCAGCGGGTGGATGCGGATCGCGTTGCCCTCGATCAGCACCGGCTCGAACGCCTGGATGCCCATGCGGTGCAGCGTCGGGGCCCGGTTCAGCAGCACCGGGTGGTTGCGGATGACCTCCTCGAGGATGTCCCAGACCTGGTCGTCCTTGCGCTCGAGCATCTTCTTGGCCGACTTGATCGTGTCGGCGTGCCCCAGTTCCTTCAGCCGGCGGATGATGAACGGCTGGAACAGCTCCAGGGCGATCTTCTTCGGCAAGCCGCACTGGTGCAGCTTGAGCTCGGGGCCGACGACGATGACCGAGCGGGCCGAGTAATCGACGCGCTTGCCGAGCAAGTTCTCCCGGAAGCGGCCCTGCTTGCCCTTGATCATGTCCGTCAGCGACTTGAGCGGCCGGTTCGAACTACCGAGCACCGGGCGCTTGCAGCGGTTGTTGTCGAAGAGGGCATCGACCGACTGCTGGAGCATCCGCTTCTCGTTGCGGATGATGACCTCCGGCGCGTTGAGATCGACGAGCTTCTTCAGCCGGTTGTTCCGGTTGATGATGCGCCGGTAGAGGTCGTTGAGGTCGCTCGTGGCGAAGTTGCCGCTGTCGAGAAGGACGAGCGGGCGCAGGTCCGGCGGGATGACCGGGATGCACCACAGCACCATCCACTCCGGCTTGTTCTGCGGCCCGCCGATGCCGCTGTCGCGCAGGGCCTCGACGACCTTGAGGCGCTTGACCAGGTCGCGCACCTTCTGCTTCGACGGCTTTGAGCGCTGGTTCTCCGCCTCGAGTTCGTCGCGCAGCTGGCGCGACAGATCGACGAGGTTGAGCCCCTCGAGCAGCTTGTTGATCGCGTCCGCGCCCATCTCGGCGTCGAAGCGGTTGTCGTAGCTCTCGCGCGCCTTGCGGTAGTCCTCTTCCGTGAGGAGCTGGTACTTCTTCAGCGGCGTGTCGCGCGGGTCGGTGACGACGTAGTCCTGGAAGTAGATGATCTTCTCCAGGCTGGTCGTCTTCATGTTCAGCAAGGTGCCCAGGCGGCTGGGCATCGCCTTGAAGAACCAGATGTGGACGACGGGCGCGGCGAGCTCGATGTGGCCCATGCGCTTGCGGCGGACGCGGCTGTGCGTCACCTTGACGCCGCACCGGTCGCAGACCATGCCCTTGTACTTCATGCCGCGGTACTTGCCGCAGGCGCACTCCCAGTCCTTTTCGGGGCCGAAGATGCGCTCGCAGAACAAGCCGTCCTTCTCGGGGCGGTACGTCCGGTAGTTGATCGTCTCCGGCTTCTTCACCTCGCCGAAGGACCACTCGCGGATGTTGCTCGGGCTGGCCAGGCTGATCCGGACCGAGCCGTAGTCGTTGATCCGGTCGTAGGAGCTCTCACCGGCGGTGCTCATGGCAATGCACTCCTTCAATGGTCGCTATCGATACCGAGCGTCAATCCCCCCCAAGCCCGGGCGTGGCAACGCCCGGGGAAGTCTCGCCCGGGGGTTACCACCCCCGGGCTTGCGGGGGCTGACGGTCAGATGCGCTGCTTCTTCTCCAGCGAGATGTTCAGGGCGAGGCCCTTGATCTCGTTACAGAGCACGTCGAAGCTGGCCGGCGTGCCGGCCTCGAGCGTGTTCTCGCCCTTGACCATGCTCTCGTAGATCTTCGTCCGGCCCTCGACGTCGTCCGACTTGACGGTGAGGAGCTCCTGCAGGATGTACGCCGCCCCGTAGGCTTCCAGCGCCCACACTTCCATCTCGCCGAAGCGCTGGCCGCCGAAGCGGGCCTTGCCGCCGAGCGGCTGCTGCGTGATGAGCGAGTACGGCCCGGTCGCCCGGGCGTGCACCTTGTCATCGACGAGGTGGTGCAGCTTGAGCATGTAGATGTAGCCGACCGTGACCGGCTGCTCGAAGCGCTCGCCGGTCCGGCCGTCGAACAGGTACGCCTTGCCGGTCTCGGGGATGCCGGCCTCCTTGAGGCAGGAGCGGATCTCCTCCTCGGACGCCCCGTCGAAGACGGGCGTGACGGCCTTGAAGCCGAGCTTCGCCGCCGCCCAGCCGACGTGCGTCTCGAGGATCTGGCCGACGTTCATCCGGCTCGGCACGCCGAGCGGGTTGAGCAGGATGTCGACCGGCGTGCCGTCCGCGAGGAACGGCATGTCCTCGACGGGGAGGATCTTGCTGATGACGCCCTTGTTGCCGTGCCGGCCGGCCATCTTGTCGCCGACGGAGATCTGCCGCTTCGTCGCGATGTAGACCTTGACCATCTGCTGCACGCCGTTCTGCAGCTCGTCGCCCCGCTTGAGGTAGTTCAGCTTCCGCTCGCGCTCCTCGAACAGGAACTCGATCCGCTCGTGGTGCTTGCCGTAGATCTCCTTCGCGGCGGCCTGCTTGTCCGGGCTGCGCACGTCGAGGTGCTCCAGCCGGAAGCGCTCCGCCTGCTCGACGACGACCTTGTCGTCCTTGTCCTTGCCCAGCTCCTTGTTCGACTGGTTGTCCTTGATGTCCTTCCGGTCGAGGGCCTTGGCCAGCTCGGCGATCATGGCCCGGAACTGGTCGGCGATCTTCTTCGCCCAGGTCGTCTCGACCTCCTTCTGCTCCTTGTCCATCGCCTTCTTTTCTTCTTCCGACATCGCCGTGCGGCGGACGAACCGCTGCGTCTCGATGACGACGCCCTCGACGCCGGACGGCACCTCGAGGCTGTCGTTCTTGACGTCCTCGCCGGCCCGGCCGAAGATCGCGTGCAGGAGCTTCTCTTCCGGCGTCAGCTCGCTCTTCGACTTCGGCGAGACCTTGCCGACGAGGATGTCGCCCGGCACGACGAACGTGCCGATGCGGACGATGCCGTTGTCGTCGAGGTTGTTCAGCGCCCGCGGCGAGACGTTCGGGATGTCGCGCGTGAACTCCTCGCGGCCGAGCTTCGTCTCGCGGATCTCCAGCTCGAAGTCCTCGATGTGGATCGACGTGTACGTGTCGTTCTCGACGAGGCGCTCGCTGATGATGATCGCGTCCTCGAAGTTGTACCCGTCCCACGACATGAACGCGACCAGGACGTTGCGGCCCAGGGCCAGCTCGCCGTGGTTCGTCGCCGCCCCGTCGGCGATGACCTGCCCCTCCTTGACCTTCTGGCCGACGCGGACCAGCGGCTTCTGGTTCTGGCAGGTGTGCTCGTTCAGGCCGGTGAACTTGCGCATGACGTATTCGCGCTCGTCGACCTTGATGCGCTGCGAATCGACGTAGGTGACGACGCCGGCGCGCTCCGCCTTGACGACCATGCCGCTGTTGTAGGCGACGTCCTTCTCCAGGCCGGTCGCGACGATCGGCGGCTCGGTCACCAGGAGCGGGACCGCCTGGCGCTGCATGTTCGAGCCCATCAGGGCCCGGTTCGCGTCGTCGTGCTCCAGGAACGGGATCAGCCCGGCCGAGACGCCGACCATCTGCTTCGGGCTGATGTCGACGTACTGGACCCGGTCCGACGGCACGCGCGTGAACTCGCCCTCGTACCGCACGATGCACCGCTCGTCGGAGATCTTCATCTCCTTCTCGTCGATGGCGGTGTCGGCCGGGGCGAGGTGGTTGCCCATCTCTTCGAGGGCGCGCAGGTGCTGGACCTTGTTCGTCAACTTGCGCTCCTTGACGGCGCGGTACGGCGTCGTCAGGAAGCCGTACTCGTCGACGCCGGCGTAGATCGCCAGGTGCGAGATCAGGCCGATGTTCGTGCCTTCCGGCGTCTCGATCGGGCAGATCCGGCCGTAGTGCGAGATGTGGACGTCGCGCACGTCGAAACCGGCCCGCTTCCGGTTGAGGCCGCCCGGGCCGAGGGCCGACAGGCGGCGCTCGTGCGTCAGCTGCGACAGCGGGTTCGTCTGGTCGACGACCTGCGACAGCTCGCCGCGGCCGAAGAAGTATTCGATCGCCGCCGAGATCGACTTCGGATTGATGAGCGACCGCGGCGTCATGTCCTGCTGGTCGCGGATCGACATGCGCTCCTGGACGGTGCGGCGCAGCTTGAGGAAGCCCTTGCGCAACTCGTCGGCGGCGAGCTCGTCGATCGTGCGGACGCGGCGGTTGCCGAGGTGGTCGATGTCGTCCGCCTCGCCCTTGTTCGCCCGCAGGCTGAGCAGGTAGCGGATCGAGTTGAGGTAGTCGAGCGCCTGCAGGGTCATCTCCGACTCGGGGATGTCCTGGTCGAACTTCCGGTTGATGCGGAAGCGACCGACCCGCCCGAGGCGGTAGCGGTTCGGGTCCTGGAACTTCTCGCGGAACAGCTCGCGCGCCTTCTCGAGCTGGGCCGGGTTGCCCGGCCGGAGCCGGCCGTAGATCTTGAGCAGGGCCAGCTCGTGCGACGAGGTGGCGTGGTCCTCCTCGAGCGAGGCGAGGATGATCTCGTCCTTGTTCTCCTCGGCGGTCTTCGGCAGGTAGGACACCTCCTGGACCGGGCTGGCGAGGATGACGTCGAGCTTCTCGTCGGTGAACTCCTGGCAGCTCTCCAGGTAGATCTCGCCGGTGGACGGGTCGATGACGTCGTCGGCGGCGCGGCAGCCCTTGAGCGTGTCGCGGGCCGTCTTGGCGTTCTTGGCCAGGTCGAGCGTCTCGGTGACGTAGAACGCCTTGAGGATGTCGGCATTCGACGAGTAGGCCGGGTCCATGGCGCGGAGGAGCGTCATGGCCGAGAACTTGCCGGACTGGTCGATGCGCACCCCGAGGGTGTTCTTCTTGGTGACGTTGATCTCGATCCAGCTGCCGCGCTCGGGGATGATGCGGCAGTTGGGCAGCTGGCGGTCGCCGTCCTTCTCGATGACGAAATCGACGCCGGGCGAGCGGTGCAGTTGGCTGACGACGACGCGCTCCGCGCCGTTGATGATGAACTCGCCGCCGCCGATCATGATCGGCATGTCGCCGAGGTAGACCTCCTCCTCGACCGGCTGCTCCTTGTTCAGGCGCAGGGTGACCTTGAACGGCCGGCCGTAGGTGAGGCGGAGCTGGCGGCACTCGTCCGGGCCGAAGCGCGGCTTGCCGAGTTCGTACTTGACGTACTGTAGCGAGAGCGTCTTGTCGTAGCTCTCGATCGGGAAGATCTCGCGCAGGACCCCCTCCAGGCCGATCGGCTCGCGCTCGGTCGGCATGGCGTCCAACTGCAGGAAGCGCGCGTAGGACGCGACCTGAATTTCCGTCAGGTTCGGCACGTTCGACACGGTGTCGTAGTGGCCGAAGTTGCGTTCTTTCTGCGGCAGGATGGTACGGACAGCGGGGACGGGCATAGCGGGTGCTCCTCCCTGGATCAGCCCCGAAGACGGTCGCGACGCATGAGGGATTACGGGTCCCGCCTCAGAGGGCGAGGCACCCGGGATTACGCGTGCTGGGTCGATTCGGGTCGGGTTGTCGCTCGAAGAAGTCGGAAAGCGGGTCGCGGGAATGTCGTCGCGTCCATGACGACCCTCCCGGGTGGGAGTGCAGCGGCCGAGGGACGGCCAGGGACGGCCCGCGCATGGAAAAAGACCCGTGCAGGGAACAACCCCTGCCGAGCCACATGGGCCGTGGGTGCGAAAGTCGTGGCAAGCTGCATTCCACCGCTGGGGGATCGGGATCGCCTGCCGGTTGCCGAGTGGGAAAGTCCCCCTCCCCTCGGGCCGTGCCGCGCCCTCAAATCCATTCTAGGTTGCGGACGTGGTTTATTTCAACACGTCCCAGCGCGGTTGGCAAGGGCATTTTTACGGTTGGCGGGCTTTTTCGGGCCTGTGTACCCCGAAGGGGTTGGATAACGGAGCCCGGGGTCGCGCTTCGCGCACCCCGGGCGGACTCCGACCGGGTCACTTCAGCGAGACCTTCGCCCCGCCCTCTTCGAGCTTCTTCTTGATCGCCTCGGCCTCGTCCTTGGCGATGTTCTCCTTGATCGGCTTCGGCGCGCCCTCGACCAGGTCCTTGGCCTCCTTCAGGCCCAGGCCGGTGATCTCGCGGACGACCTTGATGACGTTGATCTTCTTGTCGGCCGCCGCCAGGCCGTCGAGGCTGACGGTGAACTCGGTCTTCTCCTCGGCCTTGGCCGGGGCGGCCGCCCCGCCGCCGCCGCCGCCCGCCATGACGACGCCGCCGGCGGCCGGCTCGATGTTGTACTTCTCCTTGAGGTAGTTCTTCAGCAGAACCGCCTCGGTGATTTTCAGGTTGGCGATCTTGTCACCGATCTCGGTGATCTCCGCCGGGAAGGTCGTCTCGGACATCGTCGCGGTCCTTTCAAAGTCGGCTGCTGAAGCGGGCAGCCCGTGCGTAATAGATTCCGGGTGTTCGTCACGCCGCCGGGGCGGCCGGGGCCTCTTCAGCCTTCTCGCTGATCGTCTGGATCTGGCTGGCGACCTGGGACGCCGGCCCGGTCAGGCAGCCCGCGATCGCGCTCGACGGGCCGAGGATCGCCGCCAGTACGTTGGCGACCGCCTCCTCGCGGGTCGGCATCTTCAACGCGTCGGCGAAGGTGATGACCTGGCCGTCGGCCAGGGCCCCCTTCTTGGTCGAGACGCGGTCCTTGTAGAGCTTCTCCATCTTCGGGTTGCGAAGCTCTTCGTCGATCTGCCGGCTCGTCTCGGCGATGCTGCCCTGGCCCCAGGCCAGCGCCAGCGGCCCGGCCCAGATCGGCGAGTCCTTCGGGATGTCGATCCCGTTCTCGGCCAGGACGCGCCGGGCGAGCGAGTTCTTGACGACCTGCAGGCGGATGTTCTTCTTGCGGAGGTTCGTCCGGAACGTCGCCGTCCCGAACGAGTTCAGCCCCTGAATGCTCAACAGGACCAGGTCGCGCACGTTCCCGAAGGACGCCCGCAGCGCCTGGAGTTCGAGTTCCTTGACGGCCTTGCTCATGGCGGTTACTCGCTGCGTCCGGGGTTACTGGCTCACCGGCACGCCGGGGCACATGGTGGCGGACAGGAAGATCGACTTGACGTAGTTGCCCTTGACCCCAGTCGGCTTGACGGACCGGATCTGGTCGATGAACGCCTGGATGTTCTCGATCAGCTTCTTGTCCTCGAAGCTGAGCTTGCCGACCCCGGCGTGGACATTGCCGCCCTTGTCGGCCCGGAACTCCACCTTGCCGGCCTTCTGCTCCTTGACCGCCTGCATGACGTCCTGGCCGAGCGGGATGACGGTGCCGGCCTTCGGCGTCGGCATCAGGCCGCGCGGGCCGAGCACCTTGCCGAGCTTCGACACCTTGCCCATCATGTCCTGCGTCGCGAGGGCGACATCGAAGTCGAGCCAGCCTTCCTTCTGGATCTTCTCGATCAGGTCGTCGCCGCCGGCGAAGTCCGCGCCGGCCTCCTTCGCCTTCTGCAGGTTGTCGCCCTGGCAGAAGATGACAACGCGCTTGACCTTGCCCAGGCCGTGCGGCAGCGAGACGCTGCCACGGATGTTCTGCTCCGACTGGGTCGTGTCGATGCCCAGCCACATGTGGACCTCGACCGTCTCGTCGAACTTCGCCCGCTTGAGCGACTTGAGCGTCGCGACCGCCTTCGGCAGCGGCTGCGGCTCCTTCGGGATCTTGTTCACCAGGCCGCGCATCGTCGTGCGGAGCTTCTTGCCGCGCTTCGGCGGCACGCCGGGGCGGCGGCCCTTCTTCTTCGTCGATTCCGTCGCCGTCGCGCTGCCGGACTCGGCGGGCGCGGGGGCCGGCGTCGGCTCCGGCTGCTTCTCGACCGGCTTCTCGGCCGGGGCGTCGTCTTTCTTCTTGGCCATGGTGGTTCGCGGGGTTGGTGGTTCGGTCAAAGCCCGCCCGGGGCCGGCCGCTCGGCCGGCTCGACGGGCGGGGGCTGGCTCGGGTTATTTCTCGACGGTCAGGCCGAGGCTGCGGGCGGTCCCTTCGATGATCCGCACCGCGTGGTCGAGGTCGCGGGCGTTCAGATCGACGAGCTTCTTCTTGGCGATCTCGCGCACCTGGGCGGCGGTCACCTTGAAGCCCTTGTACTTGCCGCTGCCCTTCGCCTTCTCCTCGGCGTTGATCAGCTCGCCGCCCTTCTTCTTCTCGATCGGGATGCCCGCCGCCTGCTTCAAGAGCACCGACGCCGGCGGCGTCTTGACGACGAACTCGAAGGACCGGTCCGAGTAGACCGTGATGACGACCGGCACCGGGATGCCACGCATGTCCTTGGTGCGGTCGTTGAACTGCGAGACGAACTGGCCGATGTTGACGCCGTGCTGGCCGAGCGCCGGGCCGACCGGCGGGGCCGGCGTCGCCTGACCGCCGACACACTGGAGCTTGATCAGGCCCTTGACTTCACGAGCCATGCTGGCTGCCTCCGACTCACGGGCCCCGCGACCCGGAGCCTGGTCCTCTAAAGGATGGTAACGGGCGGCTCGCGCCGCCCGGATTCTGCTACATTGTCGGACCCGCCGCAGGAACGGCAAGGCCCGATTTATCCGCGCCGCCGACTCAGACCGTCTCGACCTGCCAGAAGTCCAGGTCGAGCGTCAGCGGCACGCCGAGCACCGGCACCTGGAGCTTGACCTTCTCGTCGGTGATGTCGATGACCTCCCCCTCCATGCCGGAGAAGTTGCCGTCGATCACCTTGAGCCGGTCGCCGACCGAGAAGCGCGGCCGGGTGCGGATCACCTCGCGCGGCTTCTGGCCCGGCTCGCCCGACTTGCCCTCCTGCTCCGGCCGGGCCGTCTGCTGGTGGATCATCGCCTCCACCTCTTTGGCCGGCATCGGCGTCGGGGCACGCCCGCCGGGGCCGCCGCCGACGAAGTCGCCGACGCCGGACGTCTCGCGGAACAGGTACAGGATCCGGTCGTTGAACTCGACCTCGGCGAACAGGTAGCCCGGATAGAGCTTGATGCTCTTGGTCACCCGCTTCCCGCGCCGCAGTTCCTGGATCCGCTCGACCGGGATGAGGATCTGGCCGTAGAACTCCTCCAGGCCCTCGATGCGCACCTTGCGCTCGATCGCCTCCTTGATCGACTCCTCGCGGCCGCTCTGGACCTTGACCACGTACCAGCGCTTCTTGTTCTCGACCGGCTCGGGCTCCGGGGCGTCTGGCGACGCCTCGGCGACCGGCTCGGGCTCCGGGGCGTCTTCCTCGACCGGGTCGTCGGCGGCCTCCTCGACGGCGGCCGGCTCCTCGGGCGTCGGCTCCGGGGGCGGAACCTCGGCGACCTCGACCGCGAGCGGGGCGGGGACGGCATCCTCCGGCGGCGTCTCGGGCGTCTCGGGGAGTTCGTCCGGCATGGTGTCGTCTCCCACCGGCATGTGGTTCACCACGGCTTCGGGCCGGCGGCCTTCTTCCCGCCGGCCTCGTCGGGGTTGATCTGGATCACCTTGACCCACGAACTGCTCAGCACGTTCCGGCACGTCAGATCGACGATGAGCAGGAACCCGGCCATCAGCGCGAGGGTCACCAGGACGACGATCGTGTCCTGGAACAGGCGCTTGCGCGTCGTCCAGGAGACCTTGTTCAGCTCCGCCTCCGTCGCGATGAGGAAGTCGCCGAACGGCGGGTAGTTCACCAGCCGCCAGGCCAGCCACAGCGTCAGGGCCAGGAGGAGCAGCGGCACCGTGTAGCGCACGTGCGGCAGCAGCGGGATCGACAGGTAGCTCAGTTTGACCGCGTCGGCGGCCCCGGTCGTGTAGAGCCGGTCGCGGTCCTTGCGGCCGCCCGGATTACCCGCCGGGATCGGCTCGCGCAGGTCGCGCGACTCGGGCGACTCGTCGATCTCGACGCGGACGCCCTTCTCCTTCAGTTCCTCGACCGTCTGCTGGAAGTCGGCCTTCGACATGACGCCGGTCTTGAGCTTGCCCTCGTAGCGGGCCGGGTTGTCGATGTTGAGGTAGACGAACCGGGCCGGGTCGAGGTTAGCGTTGATCTCGTCGCGGAGGAACCAGCGATCGACGGTGATCGGCGTCGGGTTCTCCGGGTCCCAGCCGAGCTTGCTGGCGAACAGCGGCCCGGCGTCGCCGATCGCGCCGGTCTCGCCCTTGGCGCGCTCCTCGGCGGTCGGCGGCTGGAGCGTCAGCGTGCCGGTGAACGGGACGCCGACCGACCAGCCGTCGAACGGCAGCGGCTTGCGGGCCTCGGCCTTCTTCTCCTCGTCGGTCATCGCCGCCAGCTCGGCGGCGGTCCGGGTCGAGACCTTCTCCTGGTACTGGGCCAGGGCGTTACTCGAGACGAGCGTGTAGACGCCGGCCCCGCCGAGGATGAGCAGGCCGATGACCGTGCCGCGGCGGACGCGGTGGCCCTGCTGCGGCTTGTACGCTGCCCACGAGAACCAGCCGCCCTCCTCGAAGGCGACGAGCCACTTGTCCGTCCCGGCGGCGAAGAACCAGCGCAGGAAGAACAGCACGAGAAAGCCTGTGAATACGGCGGTCGTCACCCAGCCGACCGTCTTGCCGGCCGCGCCGAACCAGCCCTTGTCGAAGGTGAGCCACTCCATGACCCCGCCGAACCACGCCCCGACGAGCAGGATCGTCAGGGCGGCGACGAAGGCGGTGAAGATGCCGGCCCGGACGCCGACGACCTTGGTGCCGATCAGGCCCCGGCCGACGAAGCCGAGCAGGACGACCGCCACGAGCATGACGCCGCCGAGCAGGGTCGCCTGCATGTACGGCGGCAGGTTGACGTTCGCCTGCGCCAGCAGCGGCGGCCCGTAGGTCGGGATGGCCCACAGGACGACCGCCAGGCTGGCGACGACGTAGACCAGGCCGGCCAGGCTCAGCACCTGGACGGTGGCGGCGCCGCCCTTCGTGCGGGCGTCGGATGTCTTTTCGGCCACGGCCATGATGGCGGTCCTATCCTTGGGGAAAGTCGTCAGTCCGTCTTCATCTAGCCCCCGGCTTGCCGGGGGTCCGCATGAAGACGGCCTGACGACTCGAGGAAGCACGGACGGAGCGAGTCGAACGCTCAACCGCTGGTTTTGGAGACCAGTGCTCTGCCAATTGAGCTACGTCCGTAACTACGGGACGGCGGGAGGGTCGCTCCTCGCCGTCCCGGGGGTCACTTCTTGCGGTCTTCCTTGTGCGCGGTGTGCTTGCGCTCCTTGCGGCAGAACTTCTTCAGGTTCAGCCGGTCGGCCCCGCGCGTCTCCTTCTGGGCGCGGTAGTTCCGCGCGCCGCAGACCTCGCACTTGAGCCAGACGTACTCCCGCATGGTCGGAACTCCGTGGTTGGGCGCGCCGGTTACTCGATGATCTTGGTCACGACGCCGGAGCCGACGGTGCGGCCGCCCTCGCGGATGGCGAAGCGCAGGCCCTCGTCCATGGCGATCGGGCTCTCCGCGATCAGCTCGACCGTGATCTTGACGTTGTCGCCCGGCATGCACATCTCGACGCCCTCGGGCAGCTTGATGCTGCCGGTGACGTCCGTCGTGCGGAAGTAGAACTGCGGCCGGTAGCCGGAGAAGAACGGCGTGTGCCGGCCGCCCTCCTCCTTGCTCAGGACGTAGATGCTCGCCTCGAACTTCGTGTGCGGCTTGATCGAGCCCGGCTTGGCGAGGACCTGGCCGCGTTCGAGGCCGTCGCGCTCGATGCCGCGGAGCAGGACGCCGACGTTGTCGCCGGCCATGCCGTACTCGAGCGTCTTCTGGAACATCTCGACGCCGGTGATGACCGTCTTCTGCGGGTCCTTGCGCAGGCCGATGATCTCGACCTCGTCGCCGACCTTGCACTTGCCGCGCTCGATGCGGCCGGTGCCGACCGTGCCGCGCCCCTTGATCGAGAAGACGTCCTCGATCGACATGAGGAACGGCTTGTCCTCCTCGCGGAGTGGGTCGGGGATGTAGTTGTCCAGGGCGTTCATCAGCTCGTCGATGCACTTGCCGGCGGCGTCGTCCTTGCCGTTGGTGTCCAGGGCCGGCTTGGAGCAGCCGCGGACGATCGGGATCTCGTCGCCGGGGAACTCGTACTTGGAGAGGAGCTCGCGGACCTCCATCTCGACGAGGTCGAGCAGCTCGGGGTCATCGACGAGGTCGATCTTGTTCATGAAGACGACGAGGCGCGGCACGCCGACCTGGCGGGCGAGCAGGATGTGCTCGCGGGTCTGCGGCATCGGGCCGTCGTTGGCGGCGACGACGACGATCGCGCCGTCCATCTGGGCCGCGCCAGTGATCATGTTCTTGATGAAGTCGGCGTGGCCGGGGCAGTCGATGTGGGCGTAGTGGCGCTTCTCGGTCTCGTACTCGACGTGCGAGACGGCGATCGTCACCGTCTTGTTCGCGTCGCGGACGGTGCCGCCCTTGGTGATCTCGGCGTAGGACTTGACCTTGACGTTGGGGAACTTGTGCGCCTGGCGGACGACGATCGCAGCGGTCAACGTGGACTTGCCGTGGTCGATGTGCCCGATGGTCCCGACGTTGACGTGGGTCTTGGTCCGCTGAAAGGTTTCCCTAGCCATCGCTCCTCCGGGAGGTTCCTCTGCGTTGCGAGCGTCGTGAAGCAGAAAGCCGCGGACCCCATACTCGGGCAACGCGGTCGTCGGCGGGGGGCCGCCGACTCCAGAGCTGCTGGTGGGGGTTGAACCCACGACCTCGTCCTTACCAAGGACGCGCTCTACCACTGAGCTACAGCAGCACGTCTCTCGTAGGTCAGGCTTTCCAGCCTGACGCTCCGACTCCAAAGTCAGGCTGGAAAGCCTGACCGACAAAGCGGGTGAGGAGAATCGAACTCCCATAACCTGCTTGGAAGGCAGGGGCTCTGCCATTGAGCTACACCCGCGGCGGCCGCGTTCCGATGGCGAGGGCGGCGTGGCCGCTCGAATGGGTAGGGAGGGATTCGAACCCCCGTAAGGACAAGCCTGCCAGATTTACAGTCTGGTGCGATTGGCCACTCCGCCACCTACCCGCAGTACCTTCTCGCGATCTTATCGGGTGCGCTCTCGACCTGGCAAGGGCCTTCGGTAGTTCGTGCGACTCGTCGATCCCGCTTCCCAGCCAGAGGCGACCCGCTCAGGAGCTAGCGGTGGGAGTCGAACCCACAACCACCGGTTTACAAAACCGGGACTCTGCCATTGAGCTACGCTAGCGCACGCCCCGCCTGGAAGAAGTAACTATAGGGGCCGGGTATACCCCTGACAAGGGCAAATCGACCGCGGCCGGCCCCGCTCCCTCCGTCGCTCGGACACCGGCCCGAGGAGAAAAGTTCACTCCCCGGCGGTCGGCTCTCGTACCCTTACAGTAGCGGCCGACGGCGCGTCCCGATCGCAGGCCCCCTTCGCGGAGAGCCCATGTCTTCCCTGCAAGCTCTGACGATCACGACCATCAGCGCCGCGGTCCTGTTCGGCCTGGTGCTCGCCTTGCTCGGCAGCCTCAAGCTCGCCCTGGCCCGCCACCTCCACATCGGCGAGGGCCGCGTCGGCCTGCTCATCTCCGTCCTCAACCTCGCCCTCATCCCGATGATGCTCTTCTGCGGCGTCCTCATCGACGTGCTCGGCATCCGCGTCGCGCTGCTGATCGGCTCCTTCCTGACCGCGGCCGCCCTGCTGGCGATCGGCTTGTCGCCGACCTACCGCCGGGCCCTGCTCGCCAGCTTCGTCGCCGGCCTCGGCTCGGCCGCCCTGCTCACCGCCGCCCTCGTCCTGATGCCGCACGCCTTCTTCGACCGGAACCAGACCCGCGAGTGGACGCCCGGCCTCAACCTCGGCTTCGTCTTCATCGCCCTCGGGGCCCTGCTCACCCCGGCCCTCGTCGACGTCCTCCGCGGCGTCCTCAGCTTCCGGCGGATGATGATCCTCCTGGCGATCGTCGCCCTGACGCCGGGCGTCCTGTCCCTGGTGCCGCCGTTCTCCGACGCCCTGGTCGACCTCCAGGCCAAGCTCACCACGCAGAACGCCGACCGGCCGGCCTTCTCGCTGTTGAGCAGCCAGAACGTCTCCCACCTCGCCCTCGCCGCGATCGTCTTCTTCTTCTACGCCCCGCTCGAAGCGGCGATCGCCGTCTGGACGACGACGTACCTGACCGACCACGGCAGCACGGAGACCGAGGCGGCGTTCCTGCTGTCCGGCTTCTGGACGATGTTCATGCTGTCGCGGTTGCTCGTGGCGTTCGTCCAGCCGGAGCAGCGCTACGACCCGTGGTTCATCGCCCTGGGGGCGCTCTGCACCGCGGCGATGCTCGGCAACCTGGCCGGGACGGCGAGCCCGAGCGTCGGCCGGCTCGGCATCCTGATGCTCGGCCTGTTCATGGGGCCGATCTTCCCGAGCCTGCTCGGCATCGTCTTCCGCGAGTTCCCGGCGGAGCGCGGCACGGCGCACGGCGTCATCTTCGCCGTCGGCTCGACGGCGGCCCTGCTCCTGGGGCCGATCATGGGGGTCCGGCTGCAGCGCGGCAGCCACTCGGTGTTCACGATCCCGCTCATCCTGAGCATCGGCCTGTTCCTCGCCGCGGTCGTCTTCGGCCTGACGGTCGGCTCCGGCGGGCCGCGTTAAGGCCGGGACGGCTTCGCCACCTGGCGGTATTGGCCGAGGATGTCCGGCGTCGCGGCGTAGGCGCGCGGGTTGACCGGGTCGCGGCTGAAGCCGGGAGACGGCGGCAGGGCGACGACCTCGGCGCGCCGGGCCTCATCGACCCGCAGCAGGAGCAGGTACGACCGCGGCGCGTCGATGTCGGCCGTGAAGTCGCCGCCGCGGCTGCGGACGCCGCAGTCGAGCAGGTTCGTCACCAGGAGCTTCTGGCCGACGAGGCTCTCCTTCCCGGCCGGGTAGAGCACCTCCGTGACGACGACCTCCGGGTGTTTCGGATCGACCTGGGCGATCACGTCGAGCGTCGAGACGAGGGCCTGCGGCCGGGAGAGCAGGCGCGGCCCGGTCGGCACCTCGGGGCGGAGCGCGACGAGCGCGCCGAGGTAGACCAGCCACAGCGCGAACAGCACGGCGCAGAAGATCAGCCGCCAGACGGCGGGCTGGCGGAGTGGTTCGACGGCGGGTTCGCCGGGCGCGGCGGGGGCAGGCTCGGTCATAGTTCGTCCTCGTCCTGAGGGCGTCCGGAGATGACGTAGCCCTCGCACAGGGCCTGGTCCAGGTCGTAGACCGCGTGGAAGTCCTCGCGCTTGTCCTCGTCGGTCCGGCTCATCAGCTCGGCGTCGATCAGGTTGAAGACGATCGCGCCGATGTCGTCGGTGGCGTTGATGCCCCAGGCGCGGAACACGGCGCGGGCCAGCAGGCCGAACTCGCGCAGGGCGAGGTCGCGGACGCCGTGGAGCAGGTCCTGGCCGGTGACGTGGTGCCGCGCCTTCGACGCCGGGGCCTTCCGGCCGCGGCGCGCCGCGCCGGAGCTTGCCTCGGCTTGACCGAGGAGCCACTGGGTGTGCTCCAGGGCGCGGAACACGAACTCGTACGCCTCGAACGGATAGCGCGGGTCGCGGCGGAGGACGTCGTCGAGGGAGGCCTGGCTCATTGGCTGTCGGTCTCGGGGGAGGTACTCGGCGGAGTCGGCTTGCCGCCGCCGAGGCGGGCGAGCACTTCGTCCAGGCCGACCGGCAGGCGGCGGCCGTCCTCGAACTCGACCAGGACGCGGCGGGCGAGGATCTCCTGGGCCAGGACCCGGCCCTGCCCCTTCGCCGTCACGACGCGCGACCCGACCGGCGGCAGCTCCTTCTGGAACTCCTCGTACACGTCCTGCTCAAAGCGCAGGCAGCACTTCAGCCGGCCGCACCGGCCGGAGATCTTCGACGGGTCGAGGGTCGATTTCTGGAGCTTCGCCATGCGCATCGACACGGGCGGCATCGTCGGCATGTGCGTGTTGCAGCAGACCGGCTTGCCGCAGTCGCCGTAGTCGGCCAGGAGCTTCGCCTCGTCGCGGACGCCGATCTGCCGCAGTTCGATCCGCGTCTGGTACGTCCGGGCCAGGTCGCGGACCAGGTCGCGGAAATCGACCCGCTTCTCGGCCAGGAAGTAGAAGACGATCCGCTCGCCGCCGAAGAGGTGCTCGACATCGACCAGGGCCATCTGGAGGCGGCGCTGGGCGACGAAGCGCTGGCACGTCTCCAACTCCTGGGCCTCGGCCGCCTTGAGCCGGTCGCGCTGCTGGCGGTCCGCCTCGGTTAGTGTGCGCAGGATCTTGCCCTTCGTCGGCTCCGAGATCATCGCCAGGGCGCGCGGCGACGAGAGGGTCAGCGCCTGGCCGACCTCGTGACCGCGCTCCGTCTTGACGACGACCTCGTCCAGACGGCGCAGGGCCACGTCGTCGGCGTCGAACTCGCCGAGGAAGCGCGTCGCACCGTGTCGGACGATCCAGAGCGCGGCCACGACGGGCCCTCCGCCGGCGGTGAGGTCTCTGGGGTATTCTACGACGGAGGGGGGCGCGGAGACAGTGCGACTGGGTGGAAGGCCCCCCAAGCCCGGGTGCGGCGTCACCCGGGGCACGCCTTCCCGGGCGACGCCGCACCCGGGCTTGGGGGATGGTTGAATCCGGTGAGCGCCCTCACAACGGGACGGACTCGACCTCCGCGACGAAGCGGTCCGCCCCGCCGGCAAGGAACGCCGCGACGACGTCGAAGACGGCGTCGCTGAAGCCGCCGACGTTGAGGACGTCGGCCCGGTCCTCGGCCTGAGCGGTCGCGGACGGCTGGACGTCGATGCAGACGAGCTTCGGCAGGGCGGTGCCGAGGCGGGCCTGGTTGGCGACGAACGCCTGCCACTCGGTCATGACGCCGGTGCTGCCGTGCCGGCCGGTGCCGATCCAGCTCTCGTTGTCCGAGACGATCACCGCCCCGGCGAACGGCCGGTCGCGGTACGTCGTGTGGCCCTCGCGCAGCGGGATGGAGCAGTCCGTGCCGCCGCCGCCGAACCGGGCCAGGGTCCGGGCCAGGTCGAGGATCGCCACCGCCGCGCCGCCGGCGAAGGCGTGCGGCCCGCTGTCGAACGGCACGACGGCGCTCCCCGGGTTACGGCGTAGCACCGCCGCAGCGAAGACGGCGGCGACATCGACGCAGCGCATCTTCGTCGGCTGGCCCTTGCCGCGCGTCCCGGTCACCTTCGTCCGCATCGACGCCGACACGTCGAGGCCGACGAGGACCGGCCCCGGCAGGGCTGGCACGTTGCCGCACGCCAACTCGGCCGCCTGGTTCAGGGCGTCGCGCACCGGGGCCGGGACGGCGGCGTCGGCGTTGAGGTACGCGGCGAGGTACTGGTACGGGAACTGCCGCGACCGGGCGATCTCCCCCGGGTCGGCGAACCGGCCGGCGACGTAGGCGACCATCTCGGCGTCGTCGAAGACGCGGTGGCGGAGGAGCGTGTTCAGGTTCATGCGCAGCGCCTGTGCCCCCATCTGGCGGGCGAGGGCCTTCCAGACCTTCGGCCCGCGCGCCGCGTCGGCGAGCAGGTCCCAGCGGAACCGGGCCCGCCCCAGGATGGCGACCTGCTCGTCCTCGGTCGTCGCCGTCCGGTAGGCGACGAGGTCGCGCACCTCGGCCGGCAGGTCGGCCGTCGTCGCCGGGGCCCACTTCGCCTCGGTTCGGCCGGTCAGCCAGCCGAACAGGGCGCGCCGCTCGTTCGTCGTCGGCGTCGGCCGGGCGAGGCGCAGCACGTCGCGCAGGCTCGGGTCGTTGCCGATCGACGCGGACAGGAGCGTCCCGACGCTGACCGTGTTGAGCCAGTCCTGGAACGCGCGCTGTAGCGCGTACGAGAGCGACTTCCGGTCGAACGTCCCGCCGCGGAGCATCTGGAACAGCGTCCGCAGCGTCCGGCCGTTGTCGATGACGCGCGGGAAGACCTGGCGGAACAGGGCCGGGCTGCGCCGCGACAGGAGCAGCAGCAGGGCGGCCGGCATGTCCTTCATGTACGCCTTCTCGCGCGCGTAGACCGCCAGCTTGGCCAGGTAGGCGTCGTCGACCTGCTCGGCGAGGGCGCGGACCTGGGCGAGCTGGTCGTCGGCCGTGGCGTGGTAGGTGTTCGAGAGCGACCCCGTCGCGGCGAGCTGGGCCAGGGCGTGCTTCGGCGGGAGGCGATACGCCAGGCCGCCCGCGTTGTTACGCGCGTCGGCGGCCTTCAGCTTGGTCGTCCGTGTGGCCATGTCGAGGAGTGCCTCCATGAAAAAGGCCCGACGAGGGCCGTCGGGCCGGGCGGTGAAGAATCCTTCGACGAGGTGGTGGTCAGAGAACTCCCCTTGCGGGGAAACTCGCGCTCTCCCTGGCTGAGCTACACCCCGCCCTCGCGGACGGTGCGGCGGGACTCGAACCCGCGACCTCAAGATCCCATGTACTCCGACCGGACAGTCGAAGGGAGCGGAAGCGGTGGGAGTCGAACCCACAACCCTTTCGGGCAGCCGCTTTCGAGGCGGCCTCCTCACCAGTTCGGATCACTTCCAGAAAGCGGCCCGACGAAGAGAGATCAGAGTGGCCTTGCGGCCATCGTTAAAGGTGATGTACTCCAATCCGACAGTCGGGCCGTTGGCTTCGTCCGCCCCGCGAGGTTTGGCCGAGATTTGCTTCACCTGTCAGGATGTAATCCCGTCCGGCAGCTGGGCGGTCGAATGTCCCCGCCGGGAGTCGAACCCGGACCGCGCGTTTAGGAGAAGCGCGTGCAACCGTCACACTCCAAGGACGCTCGTCGTCATCAGTCGAGGGAGTGGGATTCGAACCCACGGTCTCCAGCTCCCGAAGCTGGCGGATTGGCCAAACTTTCCTACCCCTCGTTTTGCAGGCACCCCGACGGGAGTCGAACCCGCTCGATCAGAGTGTTTGGAACACGACATGCTCCGCTTACATCACGGAGGGCCTGCAAGGTCCAGAGGTTGGAGTCGAACCAACGCTCGTCCGCTTCAAAAGCGAATGCCGCGAACCGACAGCGGCGTCTCTGGACTCGGACACGTCGAGCGATGATCCGGGGAGTCGAACCCCGACTTCCGCCGTGACAGGGCGGTGTGCAGATGCCGCTACACTAGACCACCGTTTGCAAGCTCTCGGGCGGGAGTCGAACCCGCTCATCCGGGGGTTTTGGCAAACTGTCAAATCCCGACATGCTCCGCTTACACCACGGAGAACTTGCAGAGCCCCAGGCGGGAATCGAACCCGCTCCTTCGCCTTGGGAAGGCGACACGCTGCCGTTACATCACAAGGGCGTTCATGTCCCCGCCAGGAATCGAACCTGGTCCGCAACCTTCGGAGGGTTGTGTGCGACCGGCACACTCCGAGGACTTCACTTTCAGTTGCCCCACCACGATTCGAACGTGGATCACTGGGTTCAGAGCCCAGCGTTCTGCCGGTTAAACTACAGGGCAATCGCGTCGGACCAGCGGGCGGCGGAGGAATCGAACCTCTCGCGACCACCGCACATTACGCACCGGTTTTACAGACCGGCGTGCGGAACACCACCCGAAGCAAACCAGCGGAAAGCGAGGGAGTCGAACCCTCAACCCCTCGCGGGGTACACCTTAGCAGGGTGTCGTGGCGACCCGATAGCCACCTGCCTTCCCTCCCCCTCAACGTCGCGGCCGACTCCGCGTGACAGCGTCTTTTTCGTCGCCTCGGTCGTCGTCGCGTACACCAGACAGGAGCGGCGGGGCGGGGCGGAGGTTCGCGTTTGCGGTGCCAAAAAAAGTGCGAGCGACGGCTGGGGTTCAGCCGTCGCTCGAAGCAAGGGCGATTACTTGTCCTTCTCGGGCAGGCCGGGGAGGCCGCCGCCAGGCACGCCGGGCAGGCCGCCCTTCATGGCGGCGGAAAACATCCGACCTGCGGCCTTCATCATGGCGTCCTTGTGCTTCTCTTCGAGGGCTTTCTTGTCGGCGTCGGACAGCTTCAGCTCCTCCATCTGCTTGCCGATCGTCTTCATCCGGCTCTCGATGTCCTTGAGCTTCGCCTCGTCCTTGTTCTCCATCGCGTCGGCCATCTCGTTCATCAGCTTGATCTGCTGCTGGATCAGACCGTCCGCCTGGGAGCCGCACCCGCTCAGGGTCAGCACGACGGCCAGCGCGCCCAGGACGATCGCCTTCTTCATCTCGACTCCTTCGCCGGGGATGCCGCGTGGGGGCATCCGGTCCGCGGTCCGTGTCGGCCACGATGGGAAAGCGACGACCGGGGGAATTCCGCGATCCCACCGCCAGGATACGGAACCGGCCGACCACCCGCCACGACGGCCGCGCTTGCCATCGGCCCCGCCGCGCCGCTACTGTAGTAGACGACTTCGCACGAGGACCGCCATGCCGGACCCGCTCAAGCTCTTGCCGAACCTGCGCCGCGGCGTCCTCGCCTTCCGCGACACGCCCGGCCGCGCCGGCCGCGTCGTCCGGCTGGAGCACGTCCGCGAGGTCCTCGTCGCCGGCGACCTGCACGGCAACCTGGAGAACTTCCGCCGCCTCCTGGTCACGGCCGACCTGGCCCGCAACCCGGAGCGGCACCTCGTCCTGCAGGAAGTCGTCCACGGCACGTTCACCTATCCGACCGGCGGCGACCGGTCACACCAGCTGCTCGACCTGGCGGTCACGCTCAAGATGCGGTACCCGCGCCAGGTCCACTTCCTGCTCGGCAACCACGAGCTGTCGCAGTGGACCCGGCGGCGCATCGCCAAGGGCGACGCCGACCTGAACGAGGAGTTCAACCAGGGCGTCCGCACCGCCTACGGCGACCACGCCGACGAGATCCTCGCCGTCTACGACCAGGTCTTCGCCGTCGCGCCGCTGCTGCTCTTGACGCCGAACCGGGTCTGCCTCGCCCACAGCGCTCCGAATGGTAACAAGCTCGACGCCTTCTCCCTGGCGGCCCTGGAACAGGACCCGCTGCCGGAAAGCGAGCTGCTCCCCGGCGGCTCAGCCCACTCGCTCGTCTGGGGCCGCGACACGCGCGAAGAGAACATCGCCGCCTTCCTGGAGAAGGTCGAGGCGGACTGGCTGCTGAGCGGCCACATCCCCTGCGAGGACGGCTGGGAGCGGGCCAATTCGCGGCAGATCATCCTCGACACGCTCGGCCACCCGGCCGCGGCGTGCCTGTTCCCGACGGACCAACCCACCACCCTGGACGACCTGGCGAGCCGGGTCTTCCTCCTGTGACGAGCCATGACCGCGACACCGCCGCCGGACCGCCCCCACCTGCTGGAGACGCCGCTCGACGCCCTGGGCGCCCTCGTCCGCGAGCGCGTCGTGATCGACGGCCGCGAGTTCGTCATCGAGCGGCCGGCCGACTACGACCACCTGCTCAACCACCCGATGGTCCGGTCGGCGTTCATGACGGACGAGTACCTGCCGTACTGGGCCGACCTCTGGCCGGCGGCCCGGATGCTGGCCAAGGCCGTCGCGAAGGAGACGTTCCCACCGGGAACGGCCGCCCTGGAGATCGGCTGCGGCCTGGGCCTGCCGGGGGTCGTCGCCCTGTCGCGCGGCCTGCGCGTGACGTTCAGCGACTACGACGCGACGGCGCTGCACTTCGCCGCCGCGAACGCCCGCCGCAACGGCTTCGCCGACTTCGAGCTGTTGCCGATGGATTGGCGCTTCCCGCAGGCGGGGCGACGCTGGCCCTTGATCCTGGCGTCGGACCTGATCTATGAATTGCGCAACGTCGAGCCGCTCGTCGGCCTGATCGAGTCGCTGCTCGACCCGGCCGGCGAATGTCTGCTGACCGACACGGACCGGGTGCCGTCGCACGCCCTGCGGGCACGGCTGGCGGAACGCGGCCTACCGTTCACGGCGACGCCGGCGAAGGCCGGCGACCCGACCGGGCGGCGCGACAAGGGGACGCTGTACCGGATTCGACATCCGGAGAACGAGCGCTGACATGGCCAGCACCGACCTCGTCGTCGCGATCACCGGGGCGAGCGGCTCGCCGTACGCGGTCCGCCTGCTGGAGGCGCTGCTGCGCGCCGGCCGGACGGTCCACCTGACGATGAGCCCGGCGGCGGTCGAGGTGTTGCGGCAGGAGATGGACCGGACCGTCCGCCTGGATCGTTTCGCCCTGGTTGACCTGCTCGGGCCGTCGGCCGACCTGGCGAAGCCGGGCCAGGTCCACTACCACGACCACCGCGACTTCCGGGCCGGCATCGCGTCGGGGTCGTTCCTGACCGGCGGCATGGCCGTCTGCCCGTGCAGCATGGGCACCGTGGCGGCGATCGCGCACGGCCTGTCGCAAAACCTCATTCACCGCGCGGCGGACGTCCATCTCAAGGAGAAGCGCAAGCTGGTCCTGGTGCCGCGCGAGACGCCGCTGCACCTGGTCCAGTTGCGCAACCTGGCGGCGTGTGCCGAGGCGGGGGCGGTCGTCCTGCCGGCGATGCCGGCGTTCTACACCCGGCCACGGACGCTCGACGACCTGGTCGATTTCGTCGTCGGCCGGGTGTGCGACCAGCTCGGCGTCGCGCACGACCTGCTCCACCGTTGGAGCGAGGACAGGTGACGCGGGTCAGGGCATGAAACCGCCCATCGACTCCATCCCCGGGAGGGTCGAGAGCGTCTGGACGGTGACGCGCGGCAGGGCCATCTGGAACTGGCTCAGGAGCCGCTTGTAGTTCGGGTCCATCGGCACCAGCGGCACGAACAGCAACTTCAGGTTCGGCAGGCCGCGCAAGACGTTCGCGCTGGCCGGCGTCACCTTCGAGAAGCAGAGGTTCAGCCGCTCCAGGGCCTTGAGATCCTTCAAGTGGTTGATGCCCTGGTCGGTCAGGTTCGGGGCGAACAGCTCCAGCTTCTTCAGGCCGACGCAGCCCTTGAGGGCCTCCGCCTCGCCGTCGCCGAAGTCCTTGCCCATCAGGTAGAGCGCCGTCAGCTTCTTCGCCCCGGCCAGGAGACGCAGGTCCCCGGCGACAAAGGCCGGGGCCGGCTTCTCCTTGGCCGAGCCGTCCGGCAGCGTCGCCGTCGGCGTGACGAGCACGGCCAGGTTGGCCGGCTGGCCGGCGAACCCGCCGAGGTTGCCGCCGGCGTTGCCGAACGCCCCCCCGCCGACGTTGCCGATGTTCTGCCCGCCGCCGACGTTGCCGATGTTCTGCCCGCCGCCGATATTGCCGATGTTCTGCCCGCCGAGCGCGCCGAAGCCACCGCCGACGCCGAGGGCACCGACCGCTCCGCCGCCGAAGCCGAACCCGCCTCCGAAGCCGAAGTTGCCGAAAACGTTGAGCCCCGGCCCGTCTTCGTCCCAGAGCCAGTCGAGCGTCAGCTGGTCGAGGTTCTGCAGCCGGCTCAGCTCCTCCAGGCCCTTGGCCCCGATTTTGGCGAAGTGGAGGCGCACCTGCTTCAGGGCGGCGAGGTTCTTGAGCGGCTCCAGGTGCTTGTCGGTCACCTCGCCGACGAGCTCGAGGCTCTCCAGGGCCGGCAGCTTGCCGAGCGCCGCCAGGGCCGTCTCGTCGAACGTCACCCACGCCGCCCGGACGGTGCGCAGCCCCTTCATCTCGCCGATCGCGGAGAACGCCTTCGTGGTGTAGCGCGGACCGCCGATGCGGAGCGTCTCCAGGGCGGTGAGCTTGACCGCCTCGTCGAGGGCCTTGTCGGTGAACTCCGGCCCCTCCAGGCCGAGGACGCGCAGGCCTTTGAGGTTGGCGAGGTGCCGGACGCCGGCGTCGGTGGTTTTGGTGTTGTACAGCAGGAGGATCTGGAGGTTGGGCACCTCCTTGACGAGCGTCGCGACGTCGTCGTCGGCCAGCTCGACGTTCTCCAGGCGCAAGCCGGCCGCCTGGGTCTTCTTCAGCTCGGCGGCCAGGGCGGTCAATTCCTTGCCGGTCAGCTTGTTGGCCTGGCCAGGCATGGCACCGAGGTTGCCGAACGCCCCGCCGCCGCCCAGGTTCACTCCGCCGCCCAGGTTCACCCCGCCGGCGGGCGGGTTGCCGAGGTTCAGGCCGCCGCCGGGGTTGCCGAGGTTGCCGCCGGCGTTGCCGAAAGCCCCGCCGCCGAAGTTACCCAGCGCGCCGCCTATCGCGCCGCCGAAGCCGCCGCCGAAGGCGAACCCGCCGGTCGGCACGTACTGGACGTACCAGACGGCGTTGGCCGGCACCTGGACCGGCGGCGACATCTTCGGCTGGCCCTGCGGCGTGACGCCGACCACCTGGCCGGTGCTGCCCAGGCGGCGCGGGTGCGTCTGGCCGTCGAGGATCTGGTGGACGGCGAACGGCTGGCTCGACGCGAACTGGCGGGCCGGCGTCGGCGGCTGCGGTTGTCTGGCCGGCTCCTGGCCGATCGGGACGAGCCGCGCCCCGGGCGGCTGGGGTGCCGGCGGCTGGGTCGCCGGCGGCTGGGCCGACGCGGCGTAGCGCGACAGGACGCCCAGGCCGACGCCGCCGAGCAGGAGGACGACGGCGACGACGCCGACGTACTTGAACTGTTGCAGGGTCATGTCGCGCACCGCTCCTTGAACCAGGGCGACCACCGCCGCGGAGGCCAGGGCGGTCAGGGTCGCCTTGCCGCTCGCCAGGGCGGCCGCCGCGGCGGCGGCCGCCTCGTTCCAACCCGTCGGCGTGACCGGCCCGGCCAGCCCGACGCCGCAGCCCTCCAGCAGGGCGACCAGGTCGGCCTCGCCGACGCCGCGGTCGCGCCCTCGCAGCCGGTCGCGCAGCAACTCCAGGCCGCGCGCCAGCCGCTTCGACATCGAGCCGAGGGGGCAGTTCAGCGCCCGGGCCGCCTCGGCGTGGTTCTTGCCTTCGAGGTAGCACAACACGAGCGGGGCGCGGTACTTCTCCGGCAGGCGGGCCAGCTCGTCCAGGAGCCAGCGCGCCTCGTGAGCGTCGGTCGAACGGGCTGGCAACTCGCCGTCGAGCGGCCGGGTCCGGCCGCGCCGACGGGCCGACCGGGACCGCGCCTTGTGGGCGAGGCGGTGGGCGACCTCGTACAGCCAGCCGGCGATCGAGTCGCGCCAGGCGACGGCGCGCAGTTTCTGGGCCAGGACGAGCCACGTCGCCTGGTAGACGTCCTCGGCCACGTCCGGGTCGCGCAGGACGTGGCGACAGACGCTCAGGACGAGAGGCCCGTGTCGGCGGACGAGGGTGGCGAAGGCCGCCTCGTCGTGCTGCTGGGCGAAGCGGTCCAGCAGTTGCCGATCCGTCGCGGGGTCGTCCTGGGTCTGCTCGAGCATCCGGCGGAGCTGCCGCTCCACCGGCTGGGATGGGCCGTGCGCCATGCCACCTCCCGGCCTCGGGGCTGCTTCCCCGATGATACATGCCCGGGAGGCGGCAAAAAAATCGGAAATCCGCGAGGTGGCTTACTTGACCCGGTTGTACGTCGCCGTCATGAACCAGGTCCGGGTCCCGTCGTCGGCGATGTGGTACGACGAGAGCTTGCGCCGGCCGTCGGGGAGCAGCTCGATCACGTCGTTGTACTTCGCCATCCCGCCCGGCACGGTGAAGCTCGGCCCGGTCGCCTCGTACGTCAGCACCTTCTCCGCCGCGTCGAGGGTGCCGCGCTCGTAGACCCACAGGAACGTCATCATCGACGCGACGAACGTCCCGACGAAGTGCTTCTTGTTCGGGTCGTAGCCGAGGGTGAACAGCGTCGTCGCCGGACTACCGTCGGGGCCGGCCATGCTCCCCTCGCACAGCACCCACAGGCCGCCCATCGACCGGACGACCTCGGTGCTCTTGTGCTTCATCGGCGGCTGGTCCGGCCCCATGACGCACTCGGTCTCGGCCTCCCACTCGCCGACGAGCCGGTGCAGCCACTGGTGCTGCGGCGTCGGCTTTTCCATCATCTCGCTCATGTCGTCCTCCGCCCGAAAAGAGGTTTGACTCCCCCGCACCGTCGCGGGGTTGGGGAGAGTACCCGACGACGGCGGCGGAGGTCAAACTCAGCAGGGCGGCTCAGCCGGCCGCCGGGGCGGTCTGGCCGGTGGCGGCCAGCCAGAGCCGGGCCAGGGCGGCGACGACGGCCTGCGGCCCGGCCCCGTTCTGGCCGACCGTCTCGACCGTGACCCCCTTCGCGGTCATCTTGCCGACCCAGACGTTCTCGGCCTGGAGCTGGAGCGTCACCTCCGCCCCGACCGGCAGCATCTTCAGCGCCTCCTTCGACGGCGGCGCGGCGCGCTGCTGCTCCTCGACGAGCTTGGCGACGCACGCCGGGCAGCGCGTCGACTGGAACTTCGCCTGGCGCTGGGCGCGGAACTTGTCCACTTCGTAGTGCTGGAACTCCTGCTCGCACCCGCAGGCGCGGACGAGCATCGGCCGGGCGATGATCTTGCCCGATGGCGGCGTCGGCATCGTTTCCTCTCCCCCCAGTGGCGGCCCGTTCCGGCACGTGTCTCAGTCGCGCCGTCGGCCGTCCGGTAAACGACTCTATCCGTGATCCTACGAGATTCCCCGCCGTTCTACCACCTGCCCCGTTGACCGGAGCGCGGCGGGCGTGTACCACTAGCTCATGGTCTTCGTTCCCCGCCTCTCCTCTTCCGAGGTCTCCATGAGCAGCACCCCGAATCCCGGGCCATCGCGCCGCGACGTGCTCGCCACGGCCGGCGGCGTCGCGCTGGCCGGCTCCCTCGCGACGATGTCGCCGTACGTGTACGCCCAGGGCAGCGGCACCGTCCAGGTCGCCCTCGTCGGCTGCGGCGGCCGCGGCACCGGCGCTGCCGAGAACGCCCTGCGCACCCTGAAGCAGGGGCCGATCAAGGTCGTCAGCATGGCCGACGTCTTCCAGGACAAGCTCGACGGCAGCCACCGCAACCTGTCGCGCGACGAGGCCCTCGGCAAGCAGGTCGAGGTGACGAAGGAGCGCCAGTTCGTCGGCTTCGACGCCTACAAGAAGGCGATGGACGCCCTCAAGCCGGGCGACGTCGTCATCCTGACCACGCCGCCGGCGTTCCGCTGGCTGCAGTTCAAGTACGCGATCGAGAAGGGCCTGCACGTCTTCATGGAGAAGCCGACCACGGTCGACGGCCCGACCACGAAGAAGATGATCGAGCTGGCCGACCAGGCGACGAAGAAGAACCTCAAGGTCGGCGTCGGCCTCATGTGCCGCCACTGCCCGGCCCGCGCCGAGCTGGCCAAGCGCATCAAGGACGGCCAGATGGGCGACCTGCTCCTGCTCCGAGCCTACCGCATGAAGGGCCCGGAGGCGACGTCGCGGTCGAAGATGCGGAGCGAGTACAAGATCGCCAGCGAGCTGGAGTACCAGATCCGCCGGTTCCACTCGTTCCTGTGGCTGTCCGGCGGCTGCTACAGCGACTTCCTCATCCACAACATCGACGAGTGCTGCTGGATGAAGGACGCCTGGCCGGTCAAGGCCCAGGCGAACGGCGGCCGGATGTACCGCTTCGACCCGGCCGACGGCAAGGAGTTCGTCGACCAGAACTTCGACAGCTACTCCGTCGAGTACACGTTCGCCGACGGCAGCAAGCTGCTGCTCGAAGGCCGGACGATGCCGGACTGCAAGCAGGAGTTCGCCAGCTACGCGCACGGCAGCAAGGGCTCGGCGGTCATCTCGTCGAACTCGCACTGGCCGTCGCGGGCCCGGATCTACAAGGGCCAGAAGTTCGAGCGCGACGAGATCGCCTGGCAGTGCGGGCCGGAGAAGGCTGAGGATAACCCGTACCAGGTCGAGTGGGACAAGTTCATCGCCGCGATCCGCAACGACACGCCGCACAACGAGGCGAAGCGCGGCGCGGAGGCGAGCCTCGTCACGTCGATGGGCCGCATGGCCGCTCACACCGGCCAGGAGATCACGTTCGACCAGATCCTCAACGGGACGCACGAGTTCGCGCCGAACCTCGAGTCGCTGACCGTCGGCGGCGAGGCCCCGGTCAAGGCGGACGACAAGGGCCGCTACCCGACGCCGGAGCCGGGCCGGAAGAAGGACCGCGAGTATTGAGAGCGACCCGGCGAGCCGGAGGCGTCGGCCTCCGGCTCGCCCTCCTTTCGCCGTTCACCAACCTCCCCCGGAACCGACACCGAACCTTCGCGCAGCCGACACCGCCGCCCGGTACTGCTAACGGAGGCTCCGATGTATCCTTCGGGGAGGCTCCGTCCATGGTGCGGTCGAAAACCGTGCTCCGCGTCGGCTTGACGCTGCTCTTCGTCGCCGTCGCCCTGACCGCCGCCCAGCCGCCGGGCGATCCGAAAGACCCGAAGGCGGCGAAGAAGTTCCCCGACGCGGAGGCCCACCGGCCGACGCCGTACCCGGACCGGGTCATCCTCACCTGGAAGACCGACCCGGCCACGTCGCAGGCGGTCAGCTGGCGGACCGCGATCTCGGTCGATACGCCGGTCGCCGAGGTCGCCGTCGCCGAGGGCGGCCCCGGCTTCGCCGGCTACAAGGCCAAGGCGAAATCGAAGGCGACGCGCGTCGCCGGGACGACCACCCCGCTCGTGACCGACCTCGGCCCGGCCCACTACCACTCCGTCAATTTCGAGGGCCTGAGCCCGGCGACGCTCTACGTCTACCGGGTCGGCGACGGCGTCCACTGGAGCGAGTGGTTCCAGTTTCGCACCGCGAGCCCGAAGGCCGAGCCGTTCACGTTCCTCTACGTCGGCGACGCCCAGAACGACGTCAAGTCCCACTGGTCGCGCGTCATCCGCCAGGCGGTCCTCGACGCGCCGGAGGCTCGCCTCATCGTCCACGCCGGCGACCTGATCAACAGCGCGAACAAGGACGCCGAGTGGGGCGAGTGGTTCACCGCCGCCGGGTGGGTCAACGGCAGCATCCCGAGCGTCCCGACCCCGGGCAACCACGAGTGGTACGACCGGAACGCCCGGCAGAAGAAGGAGCCGCCGGCCGAGAAGGCGGCCGCCGTCGCCGACGGCGAGAAGAAGGCCGAGCCGGACGTGTCGAAGTACCACGGCACAGTGTCGAAGCACTGGCGACCGCAGTTCGCCCTGCCGGAGAACGGGCCGGAAGGCCAGGAGGAGTTGGCGTACTGGTTCGACTTCCAGGGCGTCCGTTTCGTCAGCCTCAACTCGAACGAGAGCAAGGCGAAGTCGAGCGCCGACAAGGAGAAGCAGGCCGCCTGGCTCGACGGCGTCCTGGCCGACAACCCGAACCGCTGGACAGTCGTCACGTTCCACCACCCGGTCTACTCGCCGGCCAAGAAGCGCGACAACCCCGACCTGCGCAAGCTCTGGCAGCCGATCTTCGACAAGTACCGCGTCGACCTGGTCCTGACCGGCCACGACCACACCTACGCCCGGAGCGGCCTCACCGTCGCCAACGACGGGGCGAGCGGCGGGACGACGGTCCAGGTCGGCGGCACCGTCTACTGCGTCTCGGTCAGCGGGCCGAAGATGTACGAGTTGGCCGAGCAGGACTGGATGGTGACCTCCGCCAACGACACCCAGCTTTACCAGATCGTCCGGGTTGACGGCGACCGATTGCGCTACGAGGCCCACACGGCGACGGGCGAGCTGTACGACCTGTTCGAGCTGCACAAGCAGGCCGACGGCCGCAACGTCCTCGTCGAGCGGGCCGCCCTGGAGGCGAAGCCGGCGTGGTATACGTCGCCGGTCGTCTGGGGCCCAGCCGCCGGGGCGGTCGGGCTAGCGGTCGCCTTTCTGGGTTTCCGAGGGTTGTTCGGACGCGGGCGAAAATAATCGGCGAGATTCCGCCGGCGGGCCGTCCGTATAATGCGAGACGAAGTCCCGTCCGTGGCCCTGGCGGAGATCGGAGAGGATGAGCAAGCCGGCTTCCCCGCGTGTGAACGGTCGTCCGTACGTCATGGCGGTCGTCCTCGGCACGGCCCTTACCGCCCTGGGGGCGGTGCCGGTCGAGGCGTCGGCGGCGACGCCGGACCAGCAACTGACGCTGCGGGCGATCCGCGACATGGACCGTTACTGCACCGCCTGCTGGCGCAACGCCCGCCTGCCGACCACCAGCTGGGACGACTGCACCCAGGAGGTCTTCCGCCGCCTGCTCCAGCGCGTGCCGCCCGGGTCGTGGGGCAGCCTGCTCAAGACCGAGGGCCCGGAGCGCAAGGAGTTCCTGCGGGCGATCGACGCGGTCAAGAAGCACACCCAGCGCGCCCGCAAGTTCGCCGGCACGCTCGACGGCGTCGCCGACCCGCGCGACGCGGCCGCCGACCGGCTGGCCGACGACCGCGAGAGCGTCCGCCAGGCGGCCGAGGAGTTGCTCACCGACCGGCAGCAGCAGATCCTCCAACTCAGCCTCGACGGCTGGACCGTGCAGCAGATCTCCGACGAGCTGACCCTCGCCCCGGAGCGCGTCAGCGACGAGAAGTACAAGGCGATCCGCAAGCTGCGCGACCGCCTCGCCGATTCGGCGGCGTGAGCGCCGCAAACACGAGCGGCCGCCCTCCAGAAGCGGAGGGCGGCCGCTCGTTCGTTTTCCGGCTCAGTTGTGGCCGAGGTCGTACTCGTTGTAGACCCGGCCGCGGTTGACGACCTTGATCGTGAAGGTCTGCGTCCGCCGCGGCACGAAGCGGACCATCGCGTCGTCATGGTCGTTCTCGTTGTAGACGACCAGGTTGCCGTTCGCGTCGTAGACGTAGAGGTCGAGGTCGGTGTCGCCGTCGCCGGTCAGGCCGACGACGGCCACCTCGCCGGCGAGGAAAGTGATCCGGTGGTAGTTCGCCCCGCGGGCGGCGACGCTCGCCTTGATCAGGCCCGGGCCGTCCGGGTGGCCGGCTTCCGCCGTCGGGGTCAGCGTCGCCGCCAGGCCGAGGACCGCGACGAAGGCCAGCGTCTTCAGCGTCTTGAACATGGGTCGAGCCCTTTCGTGTCTCGCGTGGTGGTTGTCGTTCGTGTCTGACGCCCTGCTCTACGCGGCCCCGGCCGGCGCGTGACGCGGCATTTCCGGAGAACCCTTGCCCGGCGCGGGCGCACCCTCCACAATGGCGGCGGGACGTTCCCGCATCCTGCCACAAGGAGCCATCCGATGCGTATCACTCTCCGCGCCCTGCTCGCGGCGCTGCTGCTCGGGGCCGGGGCCCTGCTCGCCGCCCCGCCCGAGGAAGGCAAGCCGGCCCCGGCGTTCGACGCCCCGGCGACATCGATCACGACCGTCCTCCCCGACGCGAAGGACGCCAAGACGCTGAACCTGAAGCAGTTCGAGGGCAAGAAGAACGTCGTGTTGTTCTTCTACCCCAAGGCCCTGACGAAGGGCTGCACGATCGAGTCGTGCGGCTTCCGGGACAAGGTCGCCGAGTTCGCCAAGCTCGACACGGTCATCATCGGCGCGAGCACCGACACCGTGGCGAAACAGCAGGAGTTCACCGACAAGGAGAAGCTCAACTTCCCGCTCCTGGCCGACGACGGCCGCAAGGTCGGCGAGGCGTACGGCGTCCTGGCCAACCCGACCGCAAACGCCAGCCGGCACACGTTCGTCATCGACAAGAAGGGCGTCCTCCGCAAGGCGTACACGAAGGTGTCGCCGACCGACCACCCCGACGAGGTGCTCAAGTTCGTCAAGGACAACCTGGTGAAGTGACCGCGGCCCCACCCCGGGCGTTGCAACGCCCGGGCTTGTTTTTGGGGGAGGGCCACCGTGGCGGCCGCGTCGCTCGAGGAGCGTCTCCGGGGGCGGACGATCGCCGGGCGCTACCGCATCCGCGAGGCGATGGCGTCCGGGGCGTTCGGCACCGTTTTCCGCGCCGAGCAGTACTTCTGCAACCAGTTCATGCGGCCGGTCGCGGTCAAGGTGTCGCGGCAGGCCGGCCTGACGGAGGAGACCGCGCCGTCCCTCTTCTCCGACGCGATCACGCTCGCCCAGCTCCTAGCCAGCGGCGAGCAGGACGAGGGGCTCCTCCACCTCGTCCAGATCTTCGACCTCGGCCTGCTCCCGGAGTACGACGACCGGGCGTACATGGCGATGGAGTACGTCGAGGGCCTGCCGCTACTGACCCACCTCAACGCGGCCGGGACGCTCAGCGTCGCGACCGGGCTGCGCTACGTCAAGCAGATCTGCCGGGCGGTTCAGGTCGTCCACCGCCAGGGGGCGGCCCACCGCGACCTCAAAGCAGACAACATCCTCGTCGATCGCCGCGGCGTCGTCCGGGTGGTCGATTTCGGCCTGGCGGCGTTCACCGACCCGACGCTCGGCTACATCCCCGGGTCGATGGGCACGTTCATGTACATGGCCCCGGAGACGCTGCTCGGCCGCTCGACGCCAGCGTCGGACGTGTACAGCCTCGGCCTGGTGATGTACGAGATCTTCACCGGCGGCGGGCCGCACCTCACCGCGCCGTGGGGCAGCGACGGCGAGGCGCGACGCGACGAGAACCACCGGTTGAAGACCGGCCTGGTGTTCGATCCGCCGTCGCGGACGCAGAACGAGATCCGTTTCGACTACCGCTGGCTCGACGGCCTGATTTCGCGGTGTTTGCACGCCGACCCGGCGTGCCGGTTCGCGACGGCCGGCGAGCTGCTCCAGGCGATCCAGGCGTGCGAGGCCGGCGAGGAGCTACCGCCGACGCCGGCCTCGGCCGTGCCGCTGCCGGAGGCACCCGGCCGGGACGACGAGGCGACGGAGGCCCTCTTCCGCGAGGTGCGTCGGCTGCTGGGGAGCCGGCGGTTCGCCGAGGTGATCGACAAGCTCGACGTGCATCGGCCGGCCGAGTGGGCCGTGGTCGATAAGATGGGGGCACGCACCCTGCGGGCGCTCGGGGCGGCGTACCTCGGTGTGGACGACCTGGCCAACGCCCGCGAGTGCCTGGAGCAGCTGCGGACTGTGCAGAAGGCCCAGCGGCTGCTCGCGGCGTCGGACTATGCCGCGGCGCTGTCGGACCTGGTAAAGTGTTATCGTGCCCTGGGGCTGGAAGAGCTGGCCCTCCAGACGCAGCAGGAGGCGCGCGGCCTGCTTTGAGGCGAGCGCGACGATTCTTGGCGAGCCGGGGGCATTAGCCCCCGGAGGTCACGCCCCGGTGACAGAAGGGGACCTCCGGGGGCTAATGCCCCCGGCTCGCCGAAAGACGTAAGAGACCAGAGCATGTACCGCAACCCGGAAACGTTCCGCCTGCCGACGCTGCGTCGCCCGTCGCGGCGCGGCCTGGTGCCGCATGAGGCGCTGCGCCTGGCCCTGAGCCGGGTCGACAAGGCCCAGAGCGCCTACCGCGCCGAACTGCATTTCGACCCGGCACGGCTGCGGACGCGCCTGAACATGGTCGTCCCCGGCGCGCCGCACGAGAACGCGCGAGTCTGGGGCCTCGGCTGGCTCGCCTGGCTCCTCGGCGAGAACGACAAGGCCGAACTGCTGCTCGACCAGGCCGCCCAGATGGCGAAGACGGCCGGCGACCTGGAACTGCTCGCGAAGGCCGGCTACTGGCTCGCCCGGGTCCAGATGCTGCGCGAGAAGCCGGAGGCGCTGCCGAACTACGAAGCGCTCCTGCGCGTGCTGAAAGGCTCGGCTCAGGGCACCGTCTGGTTCGTCGATCTGCTGATCCGCTCGGGGCGACTCGACCGGGCGGAGCAGGTCTGGAAGTCGGTCAAAGCGAACAAGAAGGTCGCCGGGGCGAACGAGGCCAACATCATCGAGGCCCGCCTCGCCCTCCGCCGCGGCGAGACCGCCGCCGCCGAGAAACTGCTCCAGGAAATGCCGGAGACGAACGGCGTCCTCGAAGCGGAGAAGCGGCTGCTCCTGGCGTGGATGGCCGCCAGCCGGAAGCAGGACGCGACGGCGCTGCAGCTGTGGGAGGAGGCGAGCGAGCGCCTCTACCCGCCGGCGGCGCTCGACGCCTGGCGGGAACTGCTCGCCCTGCGCGAAAAAGGGGACGCGGACCTTTTCGACGGCGTCGCCGACGTGCCGTCGCTGCGGCCGCTCTTCCGCGGCCAGATCGCCCGGCTGGAAGGCCGGACCGACGACGCCCTCGCCGCGTACCGCGAGGCGCTCCAACTGGCGGCGAACCAGCCGTGGGCGCGCTACGGCCTGGCCCTGCTCGGCGCGGACGACCTCAACGAGGTGCAGGGCCTGGCGACGAACGTCTTCCTCGCGGCGCGCTGCCGGCTCTGGCTGGCCTTGCAGAAGTTCGCCCAGCGGCAGATGTCTCCCGAAGACTGGCTGACGGCGGTGCAGCAGCAGCTCGGCCAGGGCGTCCGCCCGAACGCGGCCCTGGAGCACTTCCGCCTGCTCGGCCTCGCCCTCCGGCAGGCCCGGCCGCCGGTCGAGACGCTGCAACAACTCCTCGACCAGGCGAACGCCCGCACCGGGCCCCAGCGACGCAACTTCCTCCGCGCCTTCCTCGAACTGGCCGACAAGGCCGCTCCCCAGGTCGTGAAAGAGGTCCTGCCCCAGGAGCCGCTCGGCGAGTTGTGGGACGATCCGCAAGCGCGGCAGGCCCTCGACCGGCTCCGGCTGCGGGCCGCCCTGGCCGGCGGCGACGAGCCGTGGACGCTGGCCCGGCTCGCGACGCGCATGAACGAACTGCCGCAGGGCGAAGCGCTCGCCCCGGCCCGGCGGCTGCTCGACCTGCTCGGCCGACCGCTGACCGACGCCGACCGGGCGACCCTGACCGCGATGGCGTCGAACCCGCGCTGGCAGGGCGTCGCCGAGGTGATCCTCCTGCACGACGCGATGAAGCGCGGCCACGCCGCCGACGTGGCCCGCCGCCTGGAGCGGCTCGACGTCTGGGGCGGGCTGCGCGTCCTGCCACGGTCGCTCGTCGTCGGCCTGGCCCGGTTCGTCCAGGCCCGGCCGACGCTGCCGGTCTGGAAGACGTGCCTGCCGCCCTGGCTCCAGCGCGTCGCCGGCGCGGTCGGCGACGGCGACGAGGTGCAGGCCCTGCGGACGGCCGCCGGCCTCGGCACGGCCCCAAGCGGGCCACAGCCACCCCCGCCAGGCGTCGAGCCGGCGGCGTGGTATCTCCACCTCGCCGCCCGCCAGGTCGGCCGGGGCGAGACGCAGGAGGCGAGGGCGACCATCGAGCAGGCGCGCGAGGGCTTCGCCCGGTTGCCGGAAGACCAGCGTACGGCGGCGGAGGCGTTCCTGCCGATGCTCGACCGCCTGTCGCAGGCGGCGTCCTTGCTGCGCATGATCCCGACCGCGCCGGACGGGCCGAAGACGCCGCCAGCGGCCCTGCTCGACCTCGTCGGCTTGCTCGCCTCGCTGCCGGAGGGCCAGGCCGTCCTCGCCGTGTGTGCCGCCGACGACCGCAAGGGCTTCCGGCCGGCGCTGCAGGCACTGCTCGACGTGCCGCAACTGCCCGAGCGGCTGGCGCACCACGTCGCCATCTGGACGCACCGCATCGCCGTCGGCCTGGAGGAGCTGGCCCCGGCCGACGCGGTGGACGTGTGGTGGAAGCTCTGCTGGCGGGCCTGGCTGCGGCACCTGCTCAAGTGGTCGCCAGAGGAGCGGGCCCCGCTGCTGGACCATCTCCTCGCCCGCCACCGCCAGACGCTGACCGACCGGCTCGGCCGGGCACAGATGGAGCCGGCCCGCAAGATCTGGAGCGTCGTCGCCGAGCTGCCGGCCCTGGCCGAGAAGCTCCACCCGGCCATGAAGGCCGAGCTGACCGAGCGGGTGAACGCCTTCCGCGACGACCTGGCGAGCGAGTACCTGGTCCAGACGCGCGAGGCGATGCGCCAGGGCGAGGTGCGCCAGGGCTTCCAGGCCGACTACGACAAGGGCCTGAGCTACCTGCGTCGGCTCCTGAGCCTCGACCGCGAGAACGTCCGCCTGCTGACGGCCCTGGTCGAGATCTGCTACGAGTGGTTCCACGACTTCTACAACGCCGGCGACCGGGACGGCCTGGTCGAGCAGTTGGAGCGGTTCACGCCGTTCGCGATGCAGCTGGCCCGGCTCGTCGAGGGTAAGCCGGAGGAGCACGCCCCGCGGGCGGCCCTGTCCGAGTTCTGGAAGTTCCGCGCCTTCCTGTCGGACGACGACGCGGAGCGCCGCCGGCTGTACGAGCAGTCGCTGGCGTTCAACCCGGCGAACGAGAACGTGCGCGACCTGCTCGCCAAGCTGGACCAGGCCCCGCCGCCGCCGAGCGACGCCCCGAGCGAGGAGGAAACGCCGTGAGTGTGCCGAACCCGTTCGAGGTGCTCGGGCTCGACCCGTTGGCGAGCCCGGAGGAGATCGTCGCCCAGGCGGCCCGGCTGCGCGAGACGGCGGCCGACGAGGCGGAGCAGGACCGCATCCGCCAGGCGGCCCAGGCCCTGACCGGCCAGCCGGAAGACCGCGACCTGGCGGCGATGTTCACGTTCCCGCGGCCGGGCTACCAGCAGCCGGAACGGGAGCGATTCGTGCAGGCGTTCCGCCGCTCGCCGGCCCCGGCCGCCCCGACGCCGGCCGACGTGCCGGCCCTGGACGAGACGGAGCTGGCCCTGCTGGTGCTGTCGGCCCTGAGCGACGAGCTGGCCGCCCCGCCGCAGCCGCTGGAGCCGCTGCCGTTGGAGGAGTCGGCCGAGGAGATCCGGGCGCAGCAGGCCGAGGCGCTGTGGCAGAGCCTGCTGTACGACAGCCGGGGGTGAGCGGGGGCCATGAAGAAGAGGATCACGAAAGCACGAAAGGACGAAAGCACGAAAATGAGGATTCCTTTCTTTTTCGCGCTTTCGTCCTTTCGTGCTTTCGTGATGATGTCCGGAATTCGTATTTGACGACCGCCGCGCGACCGCTTTATAGTCATAGCATCCTACCGGACCAACCCACCCCCCGAGGTGCTGTGACCATGCTCGTCATCCCCGGCCCGTCGCGACGTGACCTGCTCCGGATCGGCGGCTCGGCTCTCCTCGGTCTGACGCTCGGCGACGTCCTCCGCGGCCAGGCCACGGCGAGCGAGAGCACCGGCGGCCCCGGCTTCGGCAAGGCGAAGAGCGTCATCCTCCTCTACCTCCAGGGCGGGCCGAGCCACCTCGACCTCTGGGACCCCAAGGACGACGTGCCGGCCAACGTCAAGTCGGCCTTCAACGCCATCGACACGAAGGTGCCCGGCCTCAAGTTTACCGAGCTGCTGCCGAAGTTCGCGCAGCAGACCGACAAGGTGACGATGCTGCGCACGATCAGCTACACGCCGGTCGGCCTGTTCAACCACACCGCCGCCATCTACCAGATGATGACCGGCTACACCGCCGACAAGGTCAGCCCGTCCGGCCAGCTCGAGCCGCCGACCCCGAAGGACTTCCCGAACTTCGGCTCGCAGATCTCGCGGCTGAAGCCGCCGGAAAAGCCGATGCTGCCGTTCGTCATGCTGCCGCGGCCGCTCCAGGAGTCGAACGTCGTCGGCAAGGGCAGCACGGCCGGGTTCCTCGGCCGCGGCTACGACCCGTACCTGCTCTACCCGCAGGGCGACGACATGGACATGTCCAAGATGGAGCGCATTTCCATCGAGGACCTCAAGCTCCGCTCGGAGGTCTCCGCCGACCGCATGACCCGCCGCGGCCGGCTTCTCGACCAGATCAACGACGGCATGCCCGCCCTCGAGGAGGCGACGCAGAAGTACTCCCTCGACGAGTACTACACCAAGGCCCTCGGCCTGGTCGTCTCCGGCAACGCCCGCAAGGCGTTCGACCTGTCGCAGGAGACGAAGGAGCTGCGCGACAAGTACGGCCGGAACACTTTTGGCCAGAGCTGCCTGCTGGCCCGCCGGCTCGTCGAGGCCGGGACGCGCGTCGTCGAGGTCGTCTGGCCGAAGGTCGCCAACAGCGACAACCACAGCTGGGACGTCCACGCCGGCCTGACCGCCCGCATGAAGAACCAGGCCGCCCCGATGCTCGACGCCGGCCTGGCGGCCCTGATCGAGGACATGGACCAGCGCGGGATGCTGGCCGAGACGCTCGTGCTGGCCGTCGGCGAGTTCGGCCGCAGCCCGCAGCGCGGCGTGAGCACGTCCGGCAACGAGAACCAGGACGACGGCCGCGACCACTGGCCGTACTGCTACACGGGCGTCATCGCCGGGGCCGGCGTCAAGCGCGGCTACGTCCACGGCAAGAGCGACAAGACGGCGTCCGCGCCGCTGGACAACCCGGTCCACCCGACCGACCTGCTGGCGACGATCTACCACAGCATGGGCATCAACCCGGCGACGATCGTCTACAACCACCTGAACCAGCCGCGCGAGCTGGTCGTCGGTAACGTCGTCACCGGGATTCTGTAAGCACGAGCCCCGGCGAGCGGCGCGGCGTCAGCCCGCCGGTTCTTCCTACCAGAACCGGCGGGCTGACGCCGCGCCGCTCGCCAGGACCGCACTCTTCATGGCCGACCCGACCTCCCTCTACGGCTTCGCCTTTCCCGACGACCTCGGCCGGGTGTGGGATCTCGCGCGCCGCGTCCGGCCGTTGGAGCCGCTCCGGGCGTTCGAGGAGCCGCTCGGCCTGCTCCTGGTCGGGCCGTTCGACGTCCTCGCCGGCCGGTTCGACCGCCACACGCCGCGCTACCCGATCGGCCAGCACTGGCGCGCGGCCGACGACCCGCCGGAGTTCTTCGCCGCATTCGCCGGCGACGCCGGGCTTCGCTACGGCTACTGGCTCGACGACCCGGGCCGGTCGCCGCCGATGGCCGTCGCCCTCTACCCGGACCAGGGCTTCGAGCCGACGCGCTACGGCGACGACCTGTTCACCGCCCTTCGCCTGCACCTGGAAGACCTGGCCGAGGACGTGCCCGACGACGAGCTGGCCCCCATGCGGCAACGGCTCTTCAGCGACGCCCCGGTCCGTGGCCGACCCGGCAAGAAGACGGGCCGCGACGCGGGCGTTGTTGCCCCGACGCAGGACGGCCTCGGCATCGTCGCGCCGCGCGCGGCGTACCGGCCGCTGAAGGCGAGCGAACGGCAGATCGGCGAACGGATCTGGGAGGACGACCCGCCGGCGGACCTGATCGCCGAAGCGCGGCGGGCCGCCGCGGACGGCTACCCGGCGACGGCGCTCAAGCTCGGCCGCGACCTGTGGAGCGTGCCGGGCGAACGCCACTACGACGCGGCGTGCGAGCTGCTCGACCTCGGCTACGCCGGCCTGGGCCGTGACGTGCTGCGGACGACCCTCGCCGACCACCGGCGGTATCGCGAGCGGGAGTGGCTCGACATCCTGGAGCAGGAGGCGGCTGACGGGCCGTCACCGGGTTAACTTCAGATCGTACCGCCCCGGCTCCGGGTCGGCGACGACCTCGACGCGGCGCGGCGTCCGCGCCTCGTCGGCGTACTTCAGATCGACGAACGACTTGAGCGGCTTGCCCGGCTGCGGGTCGTCCAGGGCGGTGACGACGACCTTGTACCAGCCCGGCGGGGCCCCCTTCCGGGCCGGCGGCACGTACAGCTCGTAGCGGCCGTCGGCGGCGATCGTGCCGTTCGGTTGGTGCTGGCTCGTGTTCCCCTTCGTCGCGTCCGGCCGGAACGACACCGTGCCGGACTTCAACGGCTTGTCGCCGACGAAGGCCCGGCCCTCGACCGGGAGGAGCACCTCGCCGGTGCCGCTGGAGCAGCCGGCCGCAGCGAGGAAGACGGCGACGCACCAGCCGGAGTGGCGCGGCATGGGACGGCCCTCACGGCAGGTTGACCGCCTCGCCGAAGCCGAGCGACCCCAGGGCGCGGTACGTCCCCAGTGGGATCGCCTCCGAGACGAAGCGGACCGCCCCGTCGCCGAAGAGGAACTGGACCCCGCCGGCGTGCCGGCTCTTGAAGCCGTGGAAGTTCTGCCAGTCGGTGTACGGGATCGGCTGGCCGGCGGTCGTGCGGGCGTTCGGCGGGATGGCGCACGTCTTGGTCGCCTCGACGGAGTGGGCCCAGGCGTAGCCCTCGCCGGCGGTCGTGTCGCGGCTGACGGCGGCCTGCTCGTCGAAGACGTCCTCGCCGACGAAGAACGTATTGCTCGTGCCGTCGGTGACGTCGGTGAAGCGGTAGGGCCGCTGCCACGAGTCGAGGGTGAAGACGCCGTTGCCGCCCCAGAAGCCGTCGCCGCCGTTGGCCGGCGGCGGGCTGAGGTTCGGGTAGCTGCCGTAGACCCAGTTCGAGCCGAGGACGCCCTTGTAGTTGGTCAGGCCGACGGTCAGGGTGTCGAAGCCGCCGCCGTTGCGCATGTAGCGGGTCGATTCGGCGAACTGGCCGGTGGTCGTGCCCGGGTCGCTCGGGCAGAGGAACGTCTTGACGACGCCGCCGAGGCCGGGGCTGGCCGCCAGGGTCGGCGAGCCGGCCAGGCCGCCGGGGTGGGGGCGCGCCGACTGGACGCTCGCCCCGATGCCGGCGGCGTTGTAGAGGTTGCCCTGTTCGAGGTAGGGCAGCAGGGCCGAGAGGAAGCTCCACGACGACGACGTGTAGTACGGCCCGCCGAACGCGGTCCAGCCGGTGTAGTCGCCGTAGCGGTTGACCGGGATCGCGCCGAGGGCGTCGTGGTAGGCGTGGAGGGCGAGGCCGATCTGCTTGAGGTTGTTCTGGCACTGGAGCCGCCCGGCCGCGTCGCGGACCTTCTGGACGGCGGGCAGGAGCAGGCCGATCAGGATCGCGATGATCGCAATGACCACCAGCAACTCGATCAGCGTGAACGCCGACCGGCGCAAGCGCGACGAGGGAATCGACATGGTCGCCCCTTCCGAGATCGAATGACGAGGTGACGACCCGCGCAGCCGGGACGACGACGGCCCGCGGATCGGGATCAACTATATCCCGTCGTCGGCCGGGATGGCAAGGACGAAACGGGACGGCTACGTCGGCGCGAGTGCGAGTTGTGCGCCCTCGCGACCGGTCGGGGTAGGCGATCAACTCCGCGTGAAGCAGACGGGTTGGCGGCAAGTCCGGGATCTGGGTATAGTGAATCGTCGGGGCGAACGGCGGCTCGAACAACAGGGAAACTGCTCCGCCTGGTTTGCGATCCAAGTTTTACCCGACGCCCCGCCGGCACGAGGACGACCCGATGAACCGACGCGACCTCCTCCTCCACGCCGGCGGCGGCCTCGGCGGCATCGCCCTTTCCAGCCTCCTCGCCGACGGCCAGACGCACCATGCGCCGAAGGCGAAGCGCGTCGTCCAGCTCTTCATGGCCGGGGCGGCCAGCCACCTCGACCTGTTCGACTTCAAGCCGGAACTCGTCAAACGTCACGGCCAGGAGGCCGACTTCGGCGAGCCGGTCGAGGCGTTCCAGAACGGCCTCGGCCCCTGGCTCAAGCCGATCTGGGACTTCAAGCCCTACGGCCAGTGCGGCAAGCTGCTCAGCGACGTCGTCGCCCCGCTCGGCTCCGTCGTCGATCGGATCGCGTTCGTCCACAACGTCCTCGGCAAGACCGGCGTCCACAGCCAGGGGACGCTCCTCCAGACGACCGGCTTCAACCGGCCCGGCTTCCCGTCGATGGGCAGCTGGATCAGCTACGGCCTGGGGAGGTTGTCCGACAACCTGCCGACGTTCGTCGTCCTGCCGGACCACCGCGGCCTGGCGTCGAACGGGACGAAGAACTGGGACTCGGCCTTCCTGCCGGCGCAGCACCAGGGGGCGGTCGTCTACCCGGGGGCGAAGACGCCGATCGCCGACCTGTTCCCCGACGAGCGGGTCGCCTTCCCGACCCGGGCCGGCGACGCGGCCGGGGTCGATCTGCTCAACCGCCTCAACCGCGACCACGCCGTCGGCCGGCCGGGCGATGATCGGCTCGAGGCGCGCATCCAGAGCTACGAGATGGCGGCGAAGATGCAGCTCGCCGCCCCGGAGGCGCTCGACTTCTCGAAGGAGCCGGCGTCGGTGCTGAAGCGCTACGGCCTCGACCACGGCAAGGGGACGTTCGACAAGGAGATCAACGACCTGGAGGAGACGGACGTCTTCGGCCGGAAGTGCCTGGCGGCCCGCCGGCTGCTGGAGCGCGGCGTCCGGTTCGTGCAGATCTGGAGCGGCAACGACAACGGCTTCCCGCGGCGGAACTGGGACTCGCACGAGGACGTCAAGCGCGACCACGGCCCGCTCGCCGTCGGCATGGCCCGCGGCACCGCCGCCCTAATCGAGGATCTCCAGCGCCTCGGCCTGCTCGACGACACGATCATCTTGTGGACGACGGAGTTCGGCCGGATGCCGTCGTCGCAGGGCGGCAAAGGCCGCGACCACAACCCGTACTGCTTCACGAACTGGCTGTGCGGCGGCGGCGTCAAGGGCGGCATCAGCTACGGCCCGAGCGACGAGTTCGGCTACAAGCCGGCCGACCGGAAGAGCCCGACCGAGGTGTACGACCTGCACGCGACGGTGCTGCACCTGCTCGGCATCGACCACACGAAGCTGACGGTGCGCAACAGCGGCATCGACCGCCGGCTGACCGACGTGCACGGGCACGTCATCAAGGAGCTGCTGGCGTAGGTCCGGTCCGCATGCGCGAACCCGGCCACCGCCCTCGGCATCTCTACGACATCGCCCGCTTGTCGAGAGATGCTCCGATGCCGACCCTTCGCGAGACGGGAGCCCTCTGGCTGGACGACCATTTCTGGCCCGAGGCGGCGGCCCTATTCGAGCAACTCGTCGCCACCGTCCCGTGGGACGACCGCATCCGCGCACGGCGGGTCGCCAGCTTCGGCGTGCCGTACAACTACTCCGGCACCGTCTGGCCGTCCGTGCCATTCCCGGCCGAGCTGCTCGGCCCACTCGACCGGGTCGCCGAGCGGCTCGGCTACCGGTCGAACAACTGCCTCGCCAACTACTACCCCGACGGACGGTCCACGATGGGCTACCACGCCGACGCGACCGAGGGCCTTGCCGCCGGGACTGGGATCGCCATCCTGTCTCTCGGCGCGATGCGGACGCTCTCCTTCCGGCGTCAGGCCGACCGCCGGCACGTCGAGGCGTATCCGCTCCGGCCCGGTTCGCTTCTGTTCATGACGGCGGAACTCCAGCGCGACTGGAAGCACGCGATCCTCACCGACGAGGGGGCGGCCGGCCGGATCTCGCTCACGTTCCGGTGCCTCACGGATCCGGCGGAGACGGCGTCATGAACTCGCTCGCCGGGATTTGCGGTATCCTCAACGCTGGCGGCGCGGCCTGGGCGTTTGACGCTCTCGCCCGCAGGCTGAGCGTCGCCCTCGGCATCCCCGTGGTCGCCTCGCCCCAGGCGTTCAACTACCTCCTCGCCTTTGACGACGACCCGCAAGAGTGCGGCGCGTCGTTCATCCCGCTCGCCGGCATCCGCCTCGCTTCGGACAAGCGACTGCTCGCCGAAGCGTTCCAGTTGGGTGCCGTACCCACACCGCGGACCTACCTCGTCGATTCGCTCGCCGACGCGGAGCGGATCCGGTCGGCCGAGCCGGCGCGGGAGTGGTGCCTGAAGTACCCGACCGGCTGCGGCGCGGGCGGCCATCGACTGCTCACCCCGGAACTCGCCCTGCCGGCGGGCTGGCCGACGCCGCTGGTCGTGCAGGAGTTCGTCCGCCTGGATCGGCCCGAGGTTTACCGACTCTACGCCGCAGGCGGCCGCCTCTTCGGCTGGGTCGCCCGTCGCTTCCCGGCGGACACCCGGCCGTCGCCGTGGGTGGCGCACGCGCGCGGGGCCCGCTACGAGCCGGCTGGCGACGCCCCGGACCAGGCGGCCGACGCGGCCCAATCCGCCCTGACGGCCACGGGCCTGCTCGATTCGTTCGGCTGCGTGGACCTGCTCCGCCGGCCGACCGGCGAGTGGGTAGTGCTGGAAGTCGGCACGGACGGACTGTTCAACCACGTCGATCGCGACCTCGGCCTGCCGGACCGGGAGGCCGAGATCGACCGGCGCGTCGCCGCGGCGTTCTGGAAATGGGCCGGCACCCCTTGACTTCGGTTCGGCGCTTGCTATCGTTAATCGTAGATCAGCGATTTGGAGGCGGCGATGGAGAAGAAAGGCTGCTGCGACCTACCAGAATCGACCGGCCTTCCGGTCGGCGAGGTCGGGACCGACGACGAGGTCGCCCGGCTCGCGTGGGCGGTCGCCCACCCGGCCCGAGTCCGCATCCTGCGCATCCTGGTCGCCCAGGCGTCGTGCGTCTGTGGCGAACTGGTCGAGATGATGCCGCTCGCGCAGTCCACGGTGTCGCAGCACCTGAAGATCCTCAAGGAGGCCGGCCTCATCGTCGGCACCGTGGACGGGCCGCGCGTCTGCTACGGCGTTAACCCGGCCGGCCTCGCCCGCCTCAAGGAGCTGGTCGCCGCCCTGTAAGGGCGGCTTCTTTGGCGGCGATTTATCGTTAATCGCCGATAAACAATAAAGGAGAGAGAAATGGCTACACTCGAAGTCTGCGATCGTCCGTCGTGCTGCTCGTCCGCGTGCTGCGGGGGCGATCCGGCCGCCGCCCGGTTCGAGGCCGACCTGGCCTGGCTCGAAAGCCAGGGGGTCGCGGTCCGTCGCTGTCCGCAGGCCGACGCGGCCGACGGGCCGGTCGTCTGCGTCGAGGGCCGCGTCGTCAGCCGGGCCGGCTACCCGACCCGGGCCCAGCTCGCCGCCTGGTGCGGCGTCGAGGAGAAGCCGGCCGCCGGCTGCTGCGCCGCGGCGTGCTGCGGCTGAGCCGCCGGAAAGGGGGTGACAAGTGACACGGCTTGTGGCACGCTGGGTCGGTCCGAGCCCGCACCGGGAGCCGTACCGTGGCCGACCTCCTCCTGACCGCCGACCGCCTCTTCGACGGCGATGACACCTCGCTGTCACGGCCGGTCGTCCACGTCCGCGACGGCGCGATCGTCGCCGTCGCGACGCGGCCGCCGGCCGACTTCGTCGGCGGGCGGCTCGACTTCCCGGGCTGCACCCTGCTGCCCGGCCTGATCGACACGCACGTCCACCTCGTCTTCTCCGCCCTCGAAACGAACGACGCCGTCATCGAGCAGGTGACCGGCGAGGACGATGAGCAACTGCTGGGGCGGGCCACACGGAACGCCGCCGCGGCGCTGCGGGCGGGGATCACGACCCTGCGCGACTGCGGCGGACGCGGCACCGTCGTGCAGCGGCTGCGCGACCGCATCCGCCGCGGCGAGGTCGCCGGGCCGACGGTCCTGTCGTGCGGCGCGCCGATCACGACGACGCGCGGCCACTGCCACTGGCTCGGCCTCGTCGCCGACACGGCGGACGAGGTGCGCGCCGCCGCGGAGCGGATGCTCGCCGAGGGGGCCGACTTCCTCAAGGTCATGGCGACGGGCGGCAACATGACGCGCAGCTCCGACCCGATGACGCCGCAGTACGACGCCGCTACGCTGCTCGCGATCGCCGACATCGGCCGCGCCGCCGGCCGGCACGCGGCGGCGCACGTCCTCTGCCGGGCGGCGTTGTACGACGTCGTCGCGGCGGACTACCGCACGATCGAGCACTGCGACTGGCGCGTCGAGGAGTGGCGCTACGAGTTCGACCCGGCCCTCGCCCGGCGGATCCGCGACCAGGGCCAGTACGTCGGCCTGACGATGGCCGGCAACGCCCGGCGGGCACTGGTGCCGCAGGTGCTCGCCCTCGACGACGGCCCGGTCAAGCGGCTCGACGCCCGGTTCGCCTGCGAGCGCGAGATGCTCGCCGCCGGGGTGCGCTACACCCTGCATAGCGACGCCGGCGTGCGCTGGACGCCGATCGACGCGCTCGCCGTCGGCCTGCGCTGCGCCGCGATCGAACTGGGCTTGACGCCGAAGGAGGTCATCCGGGCGGCGACCGCGACCGCGGCCGAGGCGGTCGGCCTGCCGGACCGCGGACGGCTCGCGGTCGGGATGCGGGCCGACCTGCTCGTCGTCGAGGGCGACCCGCTCGCCGACTTGGCGGCGCTGGAGCGGGTGCGGGCCGTGTTCCAGGCGGGTGTCCGTGTCGTGTGAGACGGACCGAACCTCGACGACGTCCCGAGTGTCCAAACCGCGAACCCATTTCCCAACCGAGGGCCCGACCATACCCCCGCGGCATGCCTTCCTCGACGCCATCCTCGCCGACCGCGACGACGACGCGGTCCGGCTCATCTACGCCGACTGGCTCGACGACCACGGCGAGCCAGAGCGCGCCGAGTTCATCCGCCTCCAGTGCCGGCTCGCCCGGATGTCCTGGCACGACGACAACTGGCCGGACCTCCACGAGCGCGAGCAGCAGTTCCTGACGGAGCGGAGCCGCTACTGGGGCCGCAAGGTCGGCGCGGGCATGAAGCCGGTCTTCCGCCGCGGCTTCGTCGATGAGGTGACGCTGCTGCTGGCCGACTTCCCGGACAGGGCGACGACGCTGTTCCGCGAGCCGGTCCGGCGGATCAACCTGACCGGCTACCACCACGAAGACCACGGCCTCGACCCGGTCCGCCGCCTGGCCGCGTGCCCGCACCTGGCCCGTATCGAGGGCCTGAACTTGTACGACGTGACGCTCGGAGCCGACGGCGCGGAGTTGCTCTTCGCCTCGCCGCACCTCGCCCTCCGCTCCGTGCATCTCGGCGACGAGGACGGCACGGTGCCGGTCGTCGAGGCGCTGGTGCGGGCCGCGTGGCTGCCGGGCCTGCGCGAACTGGCCGTGTGGGGCTTCCAGAGCAGCGACCTCGGCGACGCCGGGGCGGCGATGCTCGCCGAGGCGGCCGGCCTGCGGACGCTCGACCTGTTCGGCAACCGGATCGGCCCGGCCGGGGCGACGGCCCTGGCCGCGTCGCCGCACCTGGCCGGGCTGACGGCCCTGTACCTGGGCCGGTCGCAGTGCGGCTACACGACGAACCGGATCGGCCCGGCCGGGGCGGTCGCCTTGTCGCGGGCGGCGTTCTGTCCGAACCTGGAGGTGCTCAGCCTCGACCTGTGCGGCATCGAGCCGCACGGTCTGGGGGCGCTGGCGGCCGCGCCACTGGATCGGCTGCGCGAGCTGCACGTCCGCGGCAACGACCTCCGCGACGTCGGGGTGTGGGCCCTCGCCGATGCGGCGTGGACGGGGTCGCTGCGGATGCTCCAACTCGGCCACAACGACATCGGCGACGCCGGCCTGGCCGCCCTGGCCGGGGCGGACCTGTCCGGGGTGCAGTACCTGTGGCTGCTCGGCAACCGGCTCGGCCCGGCGAGCGGCCCGGCTCTGGCGAAGCTCGCCCAGCTGCCGGGGCTGCGCGAGGTCAACCTGGCCGGCAACCCGCTCGGCGACGCCGGCGTCCGGGCCGTTCTGTCGGCGGACTGGCCGGCCGGGCTGCGGCTGCTCTACCTCAACCACGTCGAGATGAACACCGACCTGCGCGACGCCCTGACGCGGCGCTTCGGCGAGCGGGTCCGGGTCTGACGACGAGAGCGACGACGCGGCCGGACGGCTTCGCCGAGCCTGCCGGCCTATCGATCGGCCGGCACCGCGCGGCGTCAGCTGTGGCTACCGTCGCTATCGCGCCGGCAGTTCAGCACGCAGCGCCAGACGTCGTCGATGAGGCGGTAGTGGGTAATGATCGTCCCGGTCTCGTCGGAGATGGCGTCCACCGGGACGCTGACCTGCACGCGCGCCCCTCCGCCGGCCTCCCCCTCCGAGAAGAGCTGGAGGTCCTTGCCGTTCGGCTCGCGGTGCACCAGCGAGACGCCGACGATGTTCTCCAGGCCGTGCTCGAAGACGACCGCGGCGAAGGCGTCGAGGCAGCGCAGGTCGCCCTCGTCGAGGCCGCGCGTGAGGGCGGCCTCGGTGTAGACCAGTTCGAGGAGTCGCTCCCGAGTCTTGAAGCGGAAGGTGACCGGCACGAAGGCCGAGCGATCGACCTCGGCGGTCGGCTGGACCTGAAGCCGCCAGGCTCCGGCTTCCCGGTCGAGCGTCTCGACGAGGACCTCGTCCTCGAACATCGGGAAGTGCCGGTGCAGGAGGTAGACCTCGAACCGGGCCGACTTGCCGTGGCGGTGCAGGACCCGGGCAAGGTCGTCGAAGAAGGCGGGGAAGCGGTGCAAGAGGGACTGGTTGCCGTCGTAGACGAGTTCGCAGTCGATTTCCCAGAGGTTGACGAGGTCGGCGTAGTCGGTCGCCGTCGGGGCCACGGTCGCGAGCATCAGGGAACCCTCCGTATAGCGGTTCGGATCGTGAGGACAATCACTGCGAAGCCAGCTGGCGAAACAGGCAGAGGCCGGGAAAGAAGTTCTCGTCCGATGTCGCCACCGCGAGCGCGGGGCGGCCCTCCGCCCCTCTCTGGTAGAGCGCGAAGACCCCCTGCTCGATCCGCCACTTGGCCACGTCGCGGAAGAAGAGCCGGGTGGTGACCCGGCCATCGCCGACCACATCGAGGCTGTCCCGCGTCAATCGTAGGGGGCCCGTCCAGGACACCTGCCCGGCGCTGGCGATTTCGCGGGCCATGCGGTCGGCGAGGATCTGATCCAGGGTAAGCAGGTAGCTGCCGAGGGCGTCGTCCTGGCCGATCGGGTCCTCCTCGCGAGTGAACCCCCACATCGACTTGCTTGGCTTCCGCCTTTCCGGCGGCGGGTGAAGCTGGTAGGTGACGTGTACCGGCCGTTTCACGCCGTCCTCGATCGGCAGGAAGACGACGTCGTAATCCGTGGAGAGCCATTCATTGCGGACGCCCAGTTGGACCTCCGTCTTCAGGGAGTAGCTGCGGCTCTCCTCGAACGCGAGCTCGTCGATCCGGCTGGTCTTCCTCCGGGTCTCCGTCGTCGATACCCCCGCCTCGTGGAAGCAGTAGCGGAACCGCTCCCCACCCAGCAGGCCGAAAAACAAGGAGTCATACTTGTGTTCGCGAACGAACAGGAGCTTCCCGAGAGGGCTCATGCGAACCTCGCTGTTTCAGCACGACGCGTCCGAATCGGGTCACCTCGCGGGTGCGAACGTGCCCCCTGACAGGGAAGAGCGAAAAACCGGCGATCGACCCTGAAGGGAATTTCATTTGGCACGTCTGAAACCGGAAGCAACTAGCCGCCGCCACGGCCGCGCCGTAAGCGAGCCGGGACACCCACCCCTCGCACCCGAACCGAGGCCGCCTTATGGATCGCCTCCTCCCGACCCGCCGCACCTTCGCCGCGTCGGCCGCCGTCGCGACCCTCGCCGGCTCCTGGCCCCTCCGTGCCGACGACCCGGCCCCGCTCCTGCCGTCCGGCGTCGCCAGCGGCGACGTCACCCACGACGCCGCCATCGTCTGGAGCCGGTGCGACCGGCCGGCGCGGATGTTCGTCGAATACGCCGCGACGCCCGACTTCCGCAACGCCCGCCGGGCCGGCCCCGTCCGGGCGACCGCCGAAAGCGACTTCACCGCCCGCGTCGAGCTGACCGGCCTGCCGCCCGGCCGCGTCGTCCACTACCGCGTCTGGTTCCGCGACGACGCCGACCGGCTCAGTCCGCCCGTCGCCGGCCGGCTCCGCACTGCTCCGGCCCCGGGCCAGACGGCGGAGGTCTTCTTCGCCTGGTCCGGCGACACCTGCGGCCAGGGCTTCGGCATCAACCCGGAATGGGGCGGCCTCAAGATCTACGACGCCATCCGCCGCCGCGAGCCGCACTTCTTCGTCCACTCCGGCGACACGATCTACGCCGACAACCCGCTCCGCGACAAGGTCGCCCTCGCCGACGGCTCGACCTGGGTCAACGTCGTCACCCCGGCCAAGAGCCACGTCGCCGTCACCCTCGACGACTTCCGCGGCAACTACGCCTACAACCTCCTCGACGAGCACGTCCGCCGCTTCCACGGCGAGGTCGCCCAGGTCGTCCAGTGGGACGACCACGAGGTGACGAACAACTGGTACCCCGACCAGGTCCTCGCCAACCGCAAGGACGCCGCCGCCTACGCCGGCGTCCGCCTGGGTCGCGACCTCGCCGGCCGGGCCCGGCAGGCGTTCTTCGAGTACATGCCGATCCGTCTCCAGGAGGCGGAGCGCGGACGCATCTACCGCTCGTTCGGCCACGGCGCGCTGGCCGAGCTGTTCGTTCTCGACCAGCGCAGCTACCGCGGCCCGAACACGCCGAACGTCCAGCCGAAGCCCGGCCGGGAGTCGGCCTTCCTCGGGGCGGAGCAGCTGAAGTGGCTCAAGGATGGCCTCAAGGCCAGCAAGGCGACGTGGAAGGTGATCTGCAGCGACATGCCGATCGGCCTCGTCGTCGGCGACGGCGGCGAGGGCAAGCCGCACTTCGAGGCCGTCGCCAACGGCGACAATGGCCCGCCGCTCGGCCGGGAGGCCGAGTTCGCCGAACTGTTCCAGTTCCTCCACGAACACGGCGTCAAGAACCTCGTCTGGCTGACGGCCGACGTCCACTACGCCGCGGCGCACCACTACGGCCCGGAGCGGGCCGGCTGGAAGGAGAAGTTCGAGCCGTTCTGGGAGTTCGTCGCCGGGCCGCTCCACGCCGGGACGTTCGGGCCGCCGGCCCTCGACATGACGTTCGGCCCCGAGGTCCGCTTCCAGTGGGCCCCGCGCGCCGGCCTCGAACTGCCCGGCGGCTACAAGGTACCGCAGAACTTCAAGCTGCCGCTACCGCCGAGCGCCGGCATGCAGTCGTTCGGCACCGTGCGCATCGACCCGCTCTCGCGCGTCCTGACGGTCGAGTTCCGTGACCTGAACGGCGAACTGGTCCACGACGGCCGCCGGCTCGGCCGGTTCGAGCTGGAGCCGGCCCGGTAGGGCCCCGCATCGTCGCGAAAAAGAAGCCCCCGGGACAACCCGGGGGCGTTCGGTCGCCGCGGCTCAGCGGCAGTTGCGGAAGTAGACCTGGTATCCGGCCGCCTGCATCGGCTTGGCGGCATCCTCGGCGTCGTGGATGCACTCGTAGCAGCCGGCGTAGCGCCACGGCTCGTGGCTGCACGGCCGGTAGTAGAGCTTGACGCGCGGCTCCGGCTGGCCGGTCGGCGGATCGGCGACGACGGCCGGGACCGGCTGCCCCATCGGGGGCTGGCCCACCTGCGGCTGGCCCACCTGCGGCTGGCCCGGCTGCGGCTGGCCCGGCTGCGGCTGGTCGAGTTGCGGCTGGCCGATTCCGGGCTGCCCGAGCGACGGCTGGCCGGGCTGGTACCCCGACGACGTCAGGGCCGGCCCGCCACCGAGCAGGATGGTGGTGCCGCGGTAGTACACCTTGACCGGCGGCTGCGGCAGGACCGGCTGAACCGGGTAGGGCTGGGCCTGGGCCACCGCCGAGAGGCCCAAAACCAGCAAGGCGGACACGACGAGAGACTTGTACACGAGATTCCTCCTCCACGGATGCCCGGCGACCAGCGCGAGTCTGGCGGCCACACGATCGCCTCATCCGTTGTGCGAAACCTGCGGACTCCGGTCCGATTCCGTGTCACAGGTGCGAGGAGTGACCGAGAAGCAATCTGTCCAGGTTATCCAAGCTTCCTTTTCTACTTTTTGAGAAGCTCGACCACCTCGCGATGCCCCTTCTCCTCGGCGAGCTGCCGGGCGGTCTTGCCCCCCTTGTCCATCAGGGCGATGTACGCCGGCGTGACGCTGTCCGGGAAGCTGGTGAGCATCACCTTGACGACGCCGGGATAGCCCCGCTCGGCGGCGTACATGAGGGCCGTCTTGCCGGTGACGTCGCGCTGGGCCGGGTCGGTCGAATCGACGAGGTGCGTGTAGTGAAAGATGTCGGCGACGATGTCGGCGTGGCCCTCCATCGCGGCGTACATCATCGCCGTCCGGCCGTCCTTGTCGCGGAGGGCCATCAGCTGGTAGGCGGTGTTCTGCTGCTCGGCCTCGTCGTGGCGGTTCTTCAGGAGCAGGACCGCGCCGCGCTGGCCGTTCTTCCCCGCCTTCATGACGGCGGTCTGGCCGAGCTTGTCCTGCTCGGCCATGAGGGCCTTGCGGTCGAGGAGGATCTTCATCACGCCGAGCTGGCCCTGGCCGGCGGCATGCATCAGCGCCGTCTGGCCGTCGGCGGCCTTGTCGTTGACGTTCAGGCCGTCCTTGAGCAGTTGTTCGACCTGGCCGGCCTGGCCCTGCGCGGCCGCCTGCATCAGGGCATCGACCTTGCCGCCCCCCGCCGGCGAGCCGCTACAGCCGCAGGCGAGGAGGAGCACCGTCAGGGGCCATCGGGAAAGGCGCGAGGTGGTCACGGGTATGGGCTCCTTGTTCCCTTGGCCGTCGTCTGGCGGTTCAATCCGGCCGGGGCCGGCGGACGGCCAACTTTAGCCTATCAGCCTGGGCGGGCGGCTTCCTCCTCCGCGCGGCCGGAATGACCGCCCCAACCGGATCATCCCCCGCATTCTCCACGGGTTCTTCGGCCGGTCCGCGTTGTTCGCCGCGGCGCGGTCGGGTAGCAATGGAGGGGGATGCGGCGGGGCCTCCGCCGGACGCGCTCCGAACGGGGGATGGTTCGCCATGAGTCGGTCCGGTCCGACGCCGCTCCGGGTGGCGGCCTGGTATCTGGTATTCGGCCTGGCCTGGATCTGGCTGACCGGCCTCGGGCTGGGCGCGGCCGGGGTCGGCGACGCCGGCAGCTTCTGGGCCGAGGCGGCCAAGGGGACGCTGTTCGTCGCCGTCTCGGCCGGCGTGGTCTACCGCCTCGTCCGGGCCGACTTCCGCGAGCTGGCCCGCGTGACGGACCTGCTCCGGGCCGTCGTCGATGGGACGACCGACGCCGTCTTCGTCAAGGACCGGGACGGGCGGTACCTGCTCTTGAACGAGGCGGCGTCCCGGTTCGTCGGCGTCCCGGTCCGGGACGTCCTCGGCCGGGACGACACGGCTTTGTTCGACCCGGACAGCGCCCGGATCGCGATGGGGCACGACCGCCAGGTGATGGAAGCCGGCCGGAGCGACACCGCGGAGGAGACGCTCACGGCGGCCGGCGTGCGGCGGACGTACCTGGCGACGAAGGCCCCGCTTCGGGACCGGGACGGCCGGGTCGTCGGCGTGATCGGCATCTCGCGCGACATCACCGACCGCAAGGCCGCCGAACAGGCCTTCCGCGACCTGGCCGACGCCATCCCGCAGATCGTCTGGACGGCCCGGCCGGACGGCAGCCTCGACCACTTCAACGCCCGGGCGCTGGCCTACGCCGGCCTCGCCCTGGACGACCTGACCGGCTGGTCCTGGGAGGCGGTCCTCCACCCGGATGACCTGCCGGCGGCCCGGGCCGCCTGGGCGGACATCCTCCGCACCGGCCGGCCGCGCGACCTCGAGTTCCGCCTCCGCCGCGCCGACGGGGCGTACCGCTGGCACGTCGCCCGCCAGGTGCCGGCGGTCGGCCCGGACGGGGCGGCCTACCGCTGGTACGGCACCTGCACCGACATCCACGACCGGCGGCAGGCCGAGGAGGCCCTGCGCCTCCAGAATCGCGTCCTGGAGCAGATCGCCGCCGGCGAGGGGCTGCCGGCCGTCCTCGACACGATCCTCGACCTGCTCGAAAGCCAGGTCCCCGGGTCGATCGGTTCGGTGCTGACCCTGGACCGGTCCGGCCAGCGGCTGCGCGTCGCGGCGGCGCGCGGCCTGCCGGCGGCCTACAACGCCGCGGTGGACGGCCTGGCGATCGGCCCGGCGGTCGGGTCATGCGGCACGGCGGCGTACCGCGGCGAGACGGTCGTCGTCGCCGACATCGCGACCGACCCGCTCTGGGAGCCGTACCGCGACCTCGCCCTCGGCCACGGGCTGCGGGCGTGCTGGTCGGTGCCGATCCGGCCCGGCCAGGCCGCCGGGGCGCGGCCCGTCCTGGGCACATTCGCCCTCTACCAGCGGGAGGCCGGCGAGCCGTCCCCGGCCGCCCTCGAGGTCGTCGCGGGGGCGGCCTACCTCGCCGGGATCGCCCTGGAGCGCGACGCGGCCCTGCGCCGGCTGCGCGAGAGCGAGGAGCGCTACCGCCGCCTCGTCGACGTACTGCCGAACGCCGTCTTCCTCGCCGCCGGCGGGCGGGTCACCTTCTGCAACCCGGCCCTGCTCGCCCTGGTCGGGGCGGCCGACCCGGCCGAGGTGCTCGGCCGGCCGCCGTTCGACCTGTTCCACCCCGACAGCCACGAGCCGATCCGGCGGCGCATCGCCGCCGCCGAGCAGACCGGCCAGCCGGCCCCGCCGCTGGAGGAACACGTCCTGCGCCGGGACGGGCGCGTCGTCCCGGTCGTCGCCGTCGCGACGCCGACCACCGACCAGGGCGAGCGGTCCACCCTCCTCGCCCTGTCCGACCTGACCGAGCGGCAGCGCTCCGCCGAGCTGCTCCGCGCCGTCCTGGCGAGCGTCCGCGACGCGATCGTCACCGTCGACGGCGTCGGGACGGTCGTGTCGGTCAACCCGGCGGTCGAGCGCGTCTTCGGCTACCCGGCCGACGAGCTGGTCGGCCAGGCGGTGGCGCGCCTCCTGCCGGCGGCGGCGGACGGCCTCGGCGCGGACCGCGAGGTGCCGGCGGTCCGCCGGGACGGGACGACCTTCCCGGCCGAGCTGACCGTGACCGAGTTCCTCATGGCCGGAGAGCGGCACGCGACCGCCGTCGTCCGCGACCTGACCGCCCGGCGGCAGCTCGAGGAGCAGCTCCGCCACGCCCACCGCATGGAAGGGGTCGGCCGGCTCGCCGGCGGCGTCGCCCACGATTTCAACAACCTCCTGACCGTCATCAACGGCTACTGCGACGTCCTGCTCGACGGCGGCGCGGGGGACGGCCCGGACCGGGACGCCCTCCGCGCGATCCGCGACGCCGGCGAGCGGGCCGCCCGCCTGACGCAGCAGCTCCTCGCGTTCAGCCGCAAGGCGATCGTCGAGCCGAAGGTCCTCGACGTGAACGGCCTCCTCGCCGACTCGGCCCGCCTGCTCCGCCGGCTGATCGGCGAGCACATCGCCGTGGCGACCGACCTCGCCCCGGACCTGCCGCCGATCAAGGCCGACCCGGGCCAGATCGAACAGGTCGTCCTCAACCTGGTCGTCAACGCGCGCGACGCGATGCCGGACGGCGGGCGGGTCACCATCCGGACGCGGACGGTCCTCCTCGCCGAGGCGGACGCCGCGCGGGCGGACCTCGCGCCGGGCGTCCACGTCGAGGTCGCCGTCGCCGACACCGGGTGCGGCATGCCCGCCGACGTCCTCGCCCGGATCTTCGAGCCGTTCTACACGACGAAGGGGGTCGGCCAGGGGACCGGCCTCGGCCTGGCCGTCGTCCACGGCATCGTCCGCCAGGCGGGAGGCCACGTCGCCGTCGCGAGCGAGGTCGGCCGCGGGACGACCTTCACCCTGCTCTTCCCGGCCGTCTCGCGCGTCGTCGGCGGGTCGGCGAGCGGGACCCGGCCGCCGGCGGCCGGGACGGAGACCGTCCTCCTCGTCGAGGACGAGGACCTCGTCCGGACGATCGCCCGCCAGGGGCTCGACCGGCACGGCTACCGCGTCCTGGAGGCGCGCGGCGGGGAGGAGGCGATCCGCCTCGCCGCCGAGCACGCCGGCCCGATCCACCTTCTCGTCACCGACGTCGTCATGCCGGGGCTGGGCGGCCGCCAGGTCGCCGACGCGGTGCGCGGGCTCCACCCGGCGCTGCGCATCCTGTACATGAGCGGCTACACCGACGACGCGATCGTCCGGGCGGGGATCGTCGAGGCGGAGGACGCCTTCCTCCACAAGCCGTTCACCGCGGTCGCCCTCGCCCGCAAGGTGCGCGCCGTCCTCGACGGCACCGGCTGAGCCCTCGTCGCGGCTACCGCCCCTCGCGAACCAACTTTCGATAGACCGCCCGGGCGGCCTCGATCTGCTCCTGGGCCTGCTCCCGGTGGCGCGGCGTCGGGAAGCGGTCGCGCGTCCGCAGCAGCGCCTCGAAGTCGTCGATCCACTTCAGGAACGCCCGCGCCTCGTCCGGTGAGCGATACCCCGCCCCGTCCGCCTCGACGTAGACCGGGTTCGTGTGCGCGTTCAGCGCACCAGTCGCCGTGTCGGCCGTGCCGGGGCCGTCGGCACGGAACGCGAGCCAGCCACCGCCGAGTAGCGGCACCTCCTGGTCGAATCCGGCCGAGACGCGGTCGTCGGTCAGCTTCGCCGTCGCGACGACCTTGCCGTTGTGGACCAGCTCCGCCTTCGTCAGCGGGAAGGCCGACTTCGCCGTCGCCTTGACGCGGACGGTCGGCCGGGCGGCGAGCTTGAGCGTCGCCCCAGGCATCTCGCCGTTGACCGTGAAGGTCAGCATCGGTCCGCTGGTGACGAACGACCGGCCGGCCTTGAGGCCGTCGATCCAGCCGGCGTAGGTGAGCGGCCCGCCGGTGTGGACGTAGACGCGGTCGCCGCCGGGCAGGTTGCTGCCGATCCGGTTGAGGAAGACGTCCGTGCCCGCCGTCGCCGGGACGCGGAAGCCGCAGTTGAGCAGGCGGTACCACAACGGCACCGACGCCGCCCACGAGTTGTTGACGTCCAGCGTGTCGATCTTGCCGAGGGCCACGTCGATCGGGATGGCCTTCGCGGCATAGGGCGTCTTCGACCAGTCCTCGCCCTGCGAGACGTGCGTGTAGTTGACGACGCCCTTCTGCCAACGGGCCCGGTCGGCGATGTCGGCGTTGGACGGCACGTCCCACGGGTTGGTCGTGCCGTGGAAGCCGGTGAAGACCGGCTCGACGACCTGCTTCAGGTTGACGAGCGTCATGTGCCCCCAGACGGTACTGCGGAACTCCTGGCCCCAGTACAGGATGTGCTCGTCCGTCGAGAGCGGGTCGGGGCCGCCGCGGAAGAACGGCCGGTCGTAGACGACGTCGGCGTCCGAGTTGGCGACGACGAAGTTGCAGACGTTGAGGTCCTCGCCGACGCACTGCTGGCGCATCGTCGTCGGGGTGTTGTACCACGCCCCGTAGCCGTAGTTGGCGTGGATGTGCAGCTCGCCGGAGTACCAGTGCCCCGACGCCTGATGGATCCAACGCGAAAGTTCGACCGTGACCGCGTTGGTTTTACCGGCTTCGATCACGACCTCGCGCGCGGCGACGCCGTACTCCGGGCCGCGATAGACCTGCACGCGGTACGTCCCGGCTGGGAGCGTCCATTCGGCGGTGCCGTCGCAGTAGAAGTGGCCCTTGCCGCGCAGGGAGCGGTGCAGCGCCCCCGGAGGCGCGTGGAAGCGGCCCTTGTCCTCGCGCAGCGACACCCGCGCGACGACCGGCTTCTTGCCGGCAGCATCGACCGTGTCGAGCCGCAGGACGCCGGTCGGCCTGCGGTGGTCCATCCGGTCGAAGCGGACGGCGGCCTCCTCGCCGGTGGTCCGGTCGAGGATCATCAGCGTCGTCGCCCCGGCCCGGTTGTCGGTGTAGGCGAGCCAGCGGCCGTCGCGCGAGGCGGACGGCCGGTCCTCGTCCGCCTGGCCGCTCGTCAGCTTGGTCAGGCCGCGCTCCGGGTCGACGATCGGCAGCTGCCACAGGTCGTCGTGCGCCTGGCCGAGTTCCGCCGCCAGGACGAGGGACCGGTCGTCGGCCCAGCACAGGTCGTGGACGCGGCCCGGCAGCCGGCACAGCCGCTCGGGCTGCCCCTTGCCGTCGGCCGGGATCTTGAAGAGGTCGGTCCACGAGCCGTCGTTGCCGGTCTGCTGGCCGGCCTGGTCCGGCATCGCGGTGTGGACGATCCACTTCCCGTCCGGCGACAGGGCGAAGCGGAAGTAGGCCGACACCGGCACCAGCGGCGTCGTCGCCCCGGTCGCCAGGTCGTACCACGCCAGGCTGTTCGGCCGGTCATCGACGCGGAACGCCCCGAGCAGGCGCTGGCCGTCGGCGGAGAAGGCGAGCTTGTTGACGGCGTAGGTGCCGGCCGTTGAGGCCGGCTTCGGCAGCGGGACGTCCTGGCCGTCGGGGAAGGTGACGACGCGGACGGTCGCCCCACGGACGAAGGCGATCCGCTTGCCGTCCGGCGACCAGGCCGGCTCGGCGTCGGAGCCGTCGCCCGGCGTCAGGAGCGTCATCGCGCCGCCGGCGCGCGGCCCGGTCCAGATCTCGCCCTGGTAGGAGAACGCGAGCGTCGCGCCGTCCGGCGACAGGCGCGGCTGGATGGCCCCGAGGGCCTTCGGCAGGGGCGTCGCCGGCGGGTCGGCCGGCGGCTGGGTCGGCAGGCAGAGCAGGACCGGGACGAGGATCGCCCCGGTCGCCAGGGTCGCGGAGAGGCGCGGCTGCATCGGTGGCCTCCGGTCGGAGGGGATGACCGCCGCGCAGTCTACCGTGCCGTTCGTCCGGCCGCCAGGGGCTAGCGCTCGGGGACCGGCATCGGCGCGACCTTGAGCGCCTCCGGCTCCGGCTTCTTCTCGCCGCCGGTCTTCAGGTCGATGTCGAATGTCGTCGGCTTGTCTTCGGCGACCTCGACCTTGAGCGGCGTCGTCTCCGCGCTCTGGTACTTCTCGTCGAGCATCGGCCCGCCGACGCCGGGCAGGATCTGGACCTTGTACGACCCGGCGGCGAGGTCCTTGACCAGGTACGTCCCGTCCGCGGCGGTCTTGGCGATGCCCGGCCGCTGGCCGGTCGTCCGGAAGACGACGCCCGCCTCCGCGAGCGGCTTGCCGTCGACGGTGATCTTCCCCTGGGCCGACCCGCCGGCCTTCTTCGCCGCGCCCTTGACGACGAAGTTGTACGTCACCGGCGTCGAGTCGGTCACCTTCAGCACCAGCGGCGTCGTCTTCACGTCGAGGTAGGCCGCCTCCAGCGGCCGGGTCGTGTCCTTGTCCTCGGAGAGGACGATCTTGTACTCGCCGACCGGCACCGCCTCGATGGCGTACTTGCCCTTGGCGACCGGGCCGGGGTAGGTCTTGAAGTCGGGCCCGGGCCCGTAGAGGATGACCCGGCCGGCCGGCAGCGGCTCCTTGCCATCGACCAGGACGACGCCGCTGACGGTCGTCCCCTTGCCCGGCGTGACCGGGACGACGGGGGCCTTTCCGCGCAGGTCGCCCCGGACGGCGTCGATCGTCTCGCGGAGGACCCAGGCGCGCTTGTCGGCGTCGACGTTGGCCCGGGCGGCGCTGATCAGGGCGGCGTTGATCTCGCGCTGGAGTTCCGGCCGGTGGCCCAGGAGTGGCTTGACGGACATCAGCGCCCCTTCCAGGAGGCGGTAGCCGCCCTCCACCTCGCCGGCGTTGTAGAGCGGGACGGCGACCTTGAGCACGTCGTACAGGGCCGTATCGACCAGGCGGTCCATCGCGGCCGGGTCGAGCTTGGCGGGCAGCTTCGGCTCCTGGCCGGTGGCGGTCGGCCCGGGGAGTGCCGCCACCAGGAGGAAGGTCAGCAGCGGGAGCAGTCCGGTTCGGCAGCGCATCGGCGTTCCCCTCGTGCGGTCGGTAGAGGACGGGACAGTCGCCGCATTCTACCCGGGAGCCGGCCGGCGTGTCAGCAGCCAGTTTCCGGGAGGCGAACTTGCATTCACAACCGGGTCGGTGATACGATCCGCACCCGGACGACGCTTCACCGACCCAAGGAGGGGACCGTGGCCGACCGCGCGCACCAACTCATCCTGACCGCCCTGAGCCAGTCGCTCGGCCAGGGCGAGCCCCTGCCGCTGCACGGCTCCCGCGCCCGGCCCGGCCTCTTCCCGAGCAGCGCCGCCGGCAAGCAGGCCGCCCAGCGCTGCCAGCAGGAGGGCTGGCTCGCCGGGGCCGACGACGGCTCCGCCATCACCGACAAGGGCATGGAGTACCTCCTCGCCCAGGTCAGCCCTCGCCAGGTCCTCGAAGACCTCGTCCGCGCCCTCGAATCGCGCCACGACGAGATGGACCGCCTCGTCGCCGCCGCCCAGAAGATGCAGGCCAGCCTCGAAGCCCTCCGCGCCAACGCCGAGCGCGTCCTGGCCCGCCTCGACGGAATGTCGCCGACCCCGGCCGAGCCGCCCCAGCTGAACCGCCTCTTCCGCCAGTTCCAGGACCAGCCCGACGCCGACCCGGTCCGCCAGGCCGTCCTCGATTGCCTCGCGACCTGGCCGACCGGCGCGAACGAGGACTGCCCGCTGACGACGCTCTACCAGCAGGTCGTCGCCAGGGCCCCCGGCACGACGCTCGGCGCGTTCCACGACGTGCTGCGCGACCTCGTCCGCCAGGGGAGCGTCTACCTCCACCCGTGGACCGGGCCGCTCTACGAGCTGCCCGAGCCGGCCGTCGCCCTGCTCGACGGCCACCAGATCGCCTACTACGCCAGCCCGCGCCGCGCGGCCTGACCCCATTCCCGCATCGACCCTGGAGGCTGCGATGACCCCCACCGCCACGCGGACCTTGCCGGAACGGGCCCTGGAGATCCTCCGGCGCGTCGGCAACCCGTTCCGCAACTACTTCGCGCGCAACCCGGACGACGAGGTCTGCGCCCGCTACCACGTCCCGGAACTCTTCGCCAGGGAGCGCGACCAGCTCCTCGGCGTCGTCGACCTGTACCGCTACAGCCCGAACATGCACTCCGAGGTGGTGCCCGTCCTCGGCAACAAGGGCTCCGGCAAGACGCACCTGCTCCACTCGATCAAGCACGGCCCCGAGGGCGAGTGGCAGTTGCTCGTCACGCCGGGGACGTATCAGCGCGATGTCGAGTTCCTCGAGTATCTGCTCTTCCAGGTGATCGACACGCTCCTCGGCGGCGGCAAGCAGAAGAACGCCCGGCCGCTCGACTACGTCGGCGAGCAGCTCATCCGCGGCCTGTTCGTCAACTGCCTCAAGGCGATGCCGGCCAACGAGCGGCTCGACCTGTTCCCGACGCCGGGCCTCGTCCGCTGGACGCGCATGCTCGGCCTCGGCTCCGGCCAGGCGAACGACCGGGCCCAGTGGCTGATCGACTCGCTCGCCCGACCGGCCGCCGGGCCGTTCCAGACCGGCGTCGTTCGGCGCGTGCTCAAGGAGGTCCAGGTCCCGCCGCAGAAGGCGTACGACGCCGTCGCCCGCCACATCGAGCGGACCGAGCCGCACAACACCGCCGGCCTGATGCGCCGCGCCATCCTCGCCGGGTTCGCCCGCGGCGTCCTCCTCGAGGATGAGTCCGAGCTGGCGAGCTTCCTGACGTACGGCTTCGCCGAGCTGGAGTTCAACGTCCGGCCGTCGCGGCAGGATCTGGTCCTGGCCCTGTTCAAGACGCTGATGGCCGTCCTGAACCAGCTCCGCATCCCGGTCGTCGTCGCGTTCGACCAGCTCGAAGACCTCCTGCTCGCCAAGCGCAGCGACGACGCCCACCGCACCGCCGAGTCGTTCTTCGCCGGCATCGTCCAGGCGATGCACAACCTCGACGGGATCAGCTTCCTGATCTTCGCCGAGCGCGGCCTGTGGAACCGCTTCGTCCCGTCGCTGGACGGCTACATCCAGGATCGGCTCAACAACCCGATCCACCTGCCGGAGCACGGCACGCTCCAGGCCCTGCGCCTGGAGGCCCCGGTGCCGGACCTCGTGCGGCGCGTCGTCGAGGCCCGGCTGCGGCCGGCCCTGGAGCAGATGCCCGACTTCGAGGAGCTGCCGGGCATCTTCCCGTTCAGCGAGGAGCAGGTCGAGCGCGTCGCGAAGACGGAGCCGACCCTGCGCGACATGCTCCAGCAGTTCCGCCACCTGTTCGATCGGCTCGTCTACAACCAGAACGGCACCGAGGAGAAGCCGGCCGCCGTCGCGCCGACGAACCGCATCGCCGAGGAGCCGCTGCCGGCGGCGACGCTCGAGTCGCTGCAGGATCTGCCGGTGCCGGTCAAGTCGGTCGTCGTCGTCGCGTCGCCGACGACGCCTGCCGATCCGACGGCGGTGGTCGAGACCAATCGGCCCCGGCCGTCGCTGGGCGACCTGTGGGACCAGGAGGTGCGCTCCGCCCGGCGGAAGCTGGAGCCGGAAGGGGCGCTGACCGGGGCGACGCGCGAGATGCAGGCCGGGCTGGGCCTGTTCCTGACCATCTGCCAGGAGCACGGCATCAAGGTCGGGCCTTGGCGCATCTCGCACGTCGTGCCGGAGTGGACGTTCGGCGACCACCCGACCTACGGCACCCTGTCGATCGCGCACTGGGTCTGCGGCACCGGCCAGCCGTGGAAGGTCGGCATCGGCCTGTTCCTCGGCCGCGGCCCGGCCAAGCCGCGCGACCTCGGCACGAAGCTCGCCGCGATGGAGGCCGAGCCGCCGATGATCGACCACCTCATCCTGCTCCGGCCGGAGGACGACCTCGCCCTGACCGGCAAGAGCAAGACCCTCTGGACCGACGCCGAGAAGCGCGGCTGGCACACCCGGATCGAGCCGGTCGCGCTCGACTCGTTCGCCGTGCTGTACGGCTTCCCGCGCCTCGTCGCTTGCCTGAAGGAGGCCCTGCCGGAGGGGCAGCCGCTGCCAAATCTCGCGGACCTGCTCCAGGACAAGTGCGAGCGGCTCCTGCCCCAGGTGTGCATGCCGGTGCAGGACTGACGGGTCCGTCCCCTTCCAAGCCCGGGCGTGGCAACGCCCGGGGCCAGGCTCACCCCGGGCGTTGCCACGCCCGGGCTTGGGGGCGGCGCGCCGTTGTCCGGGGAACCCCTCTTGACACCCCCCCCGCGGGTCGCCTACACTCCTCTGTACCAAATACCAGGCCCTCCCTTGTTCCTGTCTTTCCCGTTCCCGGTGGCCGTAAGCTGTCGGGCTTCCGGGGTCGGAGTGTTCCCGACGCGAGCCCAGTCCCACGGGCCTTCCCTTCCGGGTGGCGGTCATGGCGGCGGAGCGTGCCAACAAGCGGTTGATCGTCGTCGATGCGCTGTCGCTCATCTTCCAGGTCTTCCACGCCGTCGGGGCGATGTCCAGCCCGAAGGGCCTGCCGACCAACGCCGTGTTCGGCTTCGCCCGCGACCTGATCTTCCTCCGCCAGCGCAAGCCGGACTACCTCGTCGTCGCCTTCGACCGCGACGAGCCGACCTTCCGCAGCGAGATCTACGCCGAGTACAAGGCCCACCGCGAGCCGCCGCCGGCCGACCTGTCGCTACAGATCCCGATGATCGTCGCCATGCTCGAACCGCTCGGCGTCCCCGGGGTCAGCGCCGTCGGCTACGAGGCGGACGACGTCATGGCCACCCTCGCCCGCAAGGCCGAGGCGGAGGGGATGGAGGTCCTCCTCGCCACGTCGGACAAGGACTGCCGCCAGCTGCTCAGCGACCGGGTCCGGATCTACAACCTCCGCAAGAAGGCCGAGTTCGGCACGGACGACCTCGTCGCCGACTGGGGCGTCACGCCGGAGCAGGTCGTCGATCTCCAGGCCCTCGTCGGCGACTCGGTCGATAACGTCCCCGGCGTCAAGGGCGTCGGCTACAAGACGGCGGCGAAGCTGCTCCAGGAGTTCGGCACCCTCGACAACCTGCTCGCGTCGCTGGACCAGGTGAAAGGCAAGCTGCGCGAGACGCTCGCCGGGGCCGGCGAGGCGGTCGCCCTGTCGCGCCGGCTCGTCCGCCTGGCCGACGACGTGCCGCTCGATCTGGACTGGGACGCGTGGGCGATCCGGCCGCTCGACGCGCCGAAGCTACTGGCCCTGTGCCAGGAGTACGGCTTCCGCACCCTGGCCGACCAGGTCCGCAAGGCGACCGGCTACACCGGCCTGGCGGCGTCCGGGGCGCAGAAGGAACTCTTCGCCGCCCCGCCGGCCGACGACGGTGAGGAACTCTTCCCGTTCGGGGCGAATGCCAGCGACGGCGACAGCGTCTCCGAGGGTAAGGAGCCCGCCCCGCCGGCCGACGACTGGAAGGGCGACTATCGGCTCATCAACACGCCGGCGGCGTTCGCTGACTTCCTGGCTGAGCTGAAGGAGCAGCCACGCTTCTCCTTCGACCTGGAGACGACCGACGTCCGGCCGATGCTGGCCCAGGTCGTCGGCATCGCCTTCTCGTGGGAGGCGACGAAGGCGTACTACCTCGCCCTGCGCGGCCCGCTCGGCGACGAGACGCTCGACCCGAAGAAGACCCTCGCCGCCCTCAAGCCGATCTTCGAGGATCCGGCGAAGCGGAAGGTCAACCAGAACGTCAAGTTCGATGCTCTGGTCCTGCGCGCCAACGGCGTCGAACTCAGTGGCGTCGCCGGCGACTCGATGATCGCCGATTATCTCTTGCACGCGGGCGAACGCGGACATAACCTGGAGGAATTGTCCCGTCGCTACCTGGCCCACCAGGTCATCCCGATTACCGACCTGATCGGCAAGAAGACGAAGAAGACGCCGCAGCTGACCATGGACCAGGTGCCGACGGCCCGCGTCGCCGAGTACGCCGGCGAGGACGCCGACTGCGCCTGGCGGCTGGTCAACCTGCTGGAGCCGCAGCTGGAGAAGGCCGGCCTGCGGAAGCTGTACGACGAGGTCGAGGTGCCGCTGATCGAGGTCCTGGCCGAGCTGGAGTTCAACGGCATCCGGGTCGATACGGCCCGGCTCAAGAAGCTCGACGGCGAGATGGCGATCCAACTGGAGAAGATCGAGGAGGAGATCTACGCCCGGGCCGGCCATCGCTTCAACATCGGCTCGCTGCCGCAGCTGCGGCAGGTGCTGTTCGACGAGCTGAAGCTGCCGGTGCAGCGCAAGACCGGCACGACCGGGGCGGCGAGCACGGACCAGGAGACCCTGGAGAAATTGGCGGCGCTCGACCATCCCGGGGCGGACCTGCCACGGAAGATCCTCGAGTACCGCCAGATCGACAAGCTCAAGAGCACCTACGTCGAGGCGCTGCCCGGCATGGTGGCACCACGGACGGGACGGGTCCACACGTCGTTCAACCAGACGGTGGCGGCGACGGGCCGACTGTCGGCCAGCGACCCGAACCTGCAGAACATCCCGGTCCGGCGCGAGATGGGCCAGCAGATCCGCCAGGCGTTCCTGCCCGAGGAGGGCTGGTCGCTCCTGATGGCGGACTACTCGCAGATCGAGCTGCGCCTGCTGGCCCACTTCACGGGCGACGCGGCGCTGGCCCAGGCGTTCGCCGAGGACCGCGACGTACACGGCCTGGTCGCCGGGCAGATCTTCGGGGTGAAAGAGGAGGACGTGACCGGGGAGCAGCGGCGGGTGGCCAAGACGGTGAACTTCGGCGTCATCTACGGCATGAGCGCCCACGGCCTGGCCCAGCGGTTGCGCATCCCGCGCGACGAGGCGGAGGCGTTCATCGCGGCGTACTTCGGCAGGTATCCGCGCGTGCTGGACTACCAGCAGCGCCTGCTGGCCGAGTGCCGCAAGACGGGCCACGTCGGGACGATCCTCGGCCGGCGCAGGCGGATCGACGGCATCCGGCCGGACTCGACGTACCAGCAGCGCAACGCCCCGGAGCGCGAGGCGATCAACATGGAGATCCAGGGCTCGGCCGCCGACCTGATCAAGCTGGCGATGCTCGCCCTGCACCGCCGGCTCAAGGAGGGGAAGTACCGCTCGCGGATGCTCTTGCAGATCCACGACGAGCTGGTCTTCGAGGTGCCGCCGGACGAGCTGAAGGAGATGGCCGCCCTGGTGCGCGAGGAGATGACGACGCCGCGCGAGAAGGAACTCGGCCTGAAGGTGCCGCTCAAGGTGGAAGTGGCGGCCGGGCCGAACTGGCTCGACGGGGAGCCGGTGCCATGACCGCCGGACGCAAGCCCGTGGTCGGCATCGTCGGTGGCATCGGGAGCGGCAAGAGCGCCGTGGCAGCGTCGTTCGCCCGGCACGGCGGCGCGGTCGTCAACGCCGACAAGCTCGGCCACGCCGCCCTGGAAGACCCGGTCAACAAGGCGCGAGTCGTCGCCCGGTGGGGCGCGGACGTGCTGGACGAGGGCGGGGCCGTCGCGCGGAAGAAGCTCGGCGCGATCGTCTTCGCCGACGAGGCTGAGCGGCAGGCCCTGGAGGCGATCGTCCACCCGTGGATCGGCGGCCGCATCCGCGAGGCGGTCGCCGCGGCGCAAGCCGACCCGGCGGTGCGGTTCATCCTCCTGGACGCGGCGATCATGGTCGAGGCCGGTTGGTCCGAGGTCTGCGATCGTCTGATCTTCGTCGAGGTGCCGCGCGAGGTGCGCCTGGCCCGGTTAGAGGCGAGCCGCGGCTGGACGGCGGCCGACCTGGCGGCGCGCGAGCGGGCGCAGCGGCCGCTGGCGGAGAAGGCCGCCCGGGCGGACTGGGTCGTGCGGAACGACGGCACCCTGGCCGACCTCGACCGGCGGGTCGATGCCCTCGTCGCGGGATGGGACCTGTCGATGTGATCGTGTCGGACGGCTTCGTTTGTGTGTGAGGAACCCCCACGCCCGGCAATCGGGCGACCCCGGCCGGGCCCTTCGGGACTCCCCCGGCCCCTTCGACGGTGGCACCCCGGGCCGACGCCGCGTTCGCGGCCGACCCCTCTCGGCCCGCCGCCGGCGAAGGCTTCTCGACGCGAAGGTGAGGACCGCGACCATGGCCGACCCCAAGAGCCGCCGCAAGAAGGCCGACCCCGAGACCGCCGCCCCGGAAGCCGTCGAGGTCGCCGACGGGACGCCCGATACCGGCACGCCCCCGCCGGCCGACGACCTGGCCGAGGTCACCTTCACCGACGCGCCGCCGACCCCCGCGCCCGCCCCCGCGCCGGAGCCGGAGAAGCCGCGCACCATCGACGAGGAGATGAAGGCCGTCGACGCCCAAATCAACAGCCGCTACGAGGAGATCAAGCGCGGCGGCACCAACATCAGCGACCTGCAGCAGATGACGATGCCGCAGCTGCTCAAGATCGCCAAGGACGAGGGCCTGACCGAGATCACCGGCCTGAAGAAGCAGGACCTGATCTTCAAGATCCTCAAGGAGCGCGCCCTCCAGAACGGCCTCATGTTCGGCGAGGGGACGCTCGAGGTCCTGCCGGACGGGTTCGGCTTCTTGCGCAGCCCGGACTACAACTACCTGCCCTGCCCCGACGACATCTACATCTCGCCGTCGCAGATCCGGCGGTTCGGCCTGCGCACCGGCTCCGTCGTCCAGGGCCAGATCCGGCCGCCGAAGGAGAACGAACGCTACTTCGCGCTGCTGCGCGTCGAGGCGATCAGCTACCAGGACCCGGACCTCCTGACGCAGAAGGTCGTCTTCGACGACCTGACGCCGCTCCACCCGACGCGTCGGCTCAAGCTCGAGACGGACGCCCACGAGATCAACATGCGCGTCCTCGACCTCGTCTCGCCGATCGGCAAGGGGCAGCGCGGCCTGATCGTCGCCCCGCCGCGCACCGGCAAGACGATCCTGCTCCAGAAGATGGCGAACAGCATCATCCACAACCACCCCGACTGCTACATCATCGTCCTGCTGATCGACGAGCGGCCGGAGGAGGTCACCGACATGGAGCGGACCGTGAAGGGGCCGCACGTCGAGGTGGTCAGCTCGACGTTCGACGAGCCGACGTCGCGCCACGTCCAGGTCGCCGAGATGGTCATCGAGAAGGCGAAGCGCCTCGTCGAGTACGGCACCGACGTCGTCATCCTGCTCGACTCGATCACGCGCCTCGCCCGCGCCTACAACACCGAGGTGCCGCACTCCGGCAAGATCCTCTCCGGCGGCGTCGATGCCAACGCCCTGCACAAGCCGAAGCGCTTCTTCGGCGCGGCCCGCAACATCGAGGAGGGCGGCTCGCTCACCATCCTGGCGACGGCCCTGGTCGATACCGGCAGCCGGATGGACGACGTCATCTTCGAGGAGTTCAAGGGCACCGGCAACATGGAGGTCCACCTCGACCGGCGGCTCGTCGACAAGCGCGTCTGGCCGGCGGTCGACGTGAACAAGTCCGGCACGCGCAAGGAGGAACTGCTCCTCGACGCGGAGGAGCTGCGCAAGATCTACGTCTTGCGCAAGGTGCTCAGCGACATGAACCCGATCGAGGCGATGGAGTTGCTGACGAACCGCATGAACCGGACGAAGACGAACGCGGAGTTCCTCCAGATGCTCAACCTGGCATGACGGAGGTCGCCGCCATGCCCGTCGTCCTCGTCGGCACCCTCGACACGAAGGGGGCCGAGCTGCACTTCGTCCGCGACCTGCTCGCCGCCGGCGGGGCGGACGTCCTCGTCGTCGATGCCGGCACCCAGCCGCACGGGTACGCCTTCGACGTACCCGCCGACGCCGTCTTCCGCGCCGCCGGCACGACGCTCGATGCCGTGCGGCAGGCGAACGACCGGGGCCGGGCGGTAACGCTGGCGGCCCACGGGGCGGCGAAGGTCGTCGCCGACCTGCACGCGGAAGGCAAGGTCGCCGGCGTCCTCGGCCTGGGCGGCTCGGCCGGGACGACGATCGCCAGCGCGGCGATGCGGGCCCTGCCGTACGGCGTGCCGAAGGTGCTCGTCAGCACGATGGCGAGCGGCCAGGTCCGGCCGTTCGTCGGCGTGCGCGACCTGTTCCTGCTCTACTCCGTCGTCGACCTCGCCGGCCTGAATCGCGTCTCGCGCGTCGTGCTGACCCGCGCGGCCCAGGCGATGCTCGGCATGGTCCTGCCTACCGTCGCGATGCCGCCGATCGACGACGGCCGGCCGCTGGTCACGGCGACGATGTTCGGCGTGACGACGCCGTGCGTCCAGGCGTGCCGCCAGGCGCTGGAGACTGCCGGAAACGAGGTGCTCGTCTTCCACGCGACCGGCTCCGGCGGCGAGACGATGGAGGCGATGATCCGCGACGGCCTCGTCCGCGGCGTCCTCGACCTCACCACGACGGAACTGGCCGACGAACTCGTCGGCGGCGTCCTGACGGCCGGGCCGGACCGGCTAACGGCCGCGAGCCTGCGCGGCGTGCCCCAGGTCGTCTCGCTGGGGGCGCTCGACATGGTGAACTTCGGCCCGCCGACGACGGTGCCGGACAAGTTCCGCGGCCGGGTCTTCTACCAGCACAACCCGAACGTGACGCTGATGCGGACAACGCCGGACGAGATGGACCAGCTCGGCAAGGAGATCGCCCACAAGGCGAGCGCGAGCCGCGGCCCGGTCGCGGTGCTGGTGCCGCGCCGCGGCGTGTCGGCCCTCGACGCGGAGGGCCAGCCGTTCTGGTGGCCGGAGGCGGACCGGGCCCTGTTCGACAGCCTCCGGCTATGGCTGGCCCCGAACGTGAAACTGGTCGAGCTGGACCTCCACATCAACGACCCGGCCTTCGCCGCGGCGGCGGTTGCGACGCTCGGCGAACTCATGGGTCAACGGTAGGGCCGCTCTCGGTCTTCTCGACGTCGCGGACCTCCTTGACCACCATCCCCTGGCCGTAGCGGGAGCCGAGGACGCGGCGCATCTCCGCCTCGCTGTACGCGGCGCGGTCGTTGATGCCGAACTGGACGTGCAGGCTGGCCCGGTCCGGCCGGATCGTCCGCTGCTCTACCCACGGTAGAGTGGCCAGCGCGTTGCGCACGCTGGCCGGGCAGCTCCCTCACGTCATCGTCGGCACGACGATGTCCACCTCGGCGACGACCGGCTGCGGCGGCCGCTCCGGGACGTACTGGCAGCCGACCGCCAGCCCCAGGGCCGCGAATAGTGCGAATCGACCCGACCGCATCGAACACCTCCCCGAACGAACCGAATGATGCCACCCCTTCAATGATAGGCGCGCCGCGCCGCCGGCGCGGTCAATACCCGGCCGCCTTGCCGAGGATGCGGCGGTCCGCCGCCCCGACGAACGTCCCCGTCTTCGGATCGACCGCGATCGAGTGGGCGTCGCCCTGGCGGTGGGACGTCACCTTGTGGCCCATCGCCTCCAGGCGCTTGACCGCCTCGGCGTGGGCCGCCACGCCCTCGAAGCGCACCTGGTCCGGGAACCATTGCATGTGCAGCCGGGGGGCATCGACCGCCTCGCGCAACGGCATGTCGAACTCGACGACGTTGAGCACGACCTGCAGCGCCGTGTTGATGATCGTCCGGCCGCCCGGGCTGCCGGTGACGAGCCGCACCTGGCCGTCCTTCGCGACGATCGTCGGCGTCATCGAGCTGAGCATCCGCTTGCCGGGGGCGATCTGGTTCGGCTCGGTGCCGATCCGGCCGGTCCGGTCGGTGACGCCGGGGAACCAGTTGAAGTCGGCCATCTCGTTGTTGAGCAGGAAGCCCGCCCCGCGGACGACCAGGCCGCTGCCGTAGCTGTTCTCCAGCGTGTACGTGTTGCTCACGGCGAGGCCCGAGCCGTCGATGACGCCGAAGTGGGTCGTGCTGTCGCCCTCCTTCGCGAGCGGGATGTCCTTCGCCAGCTCCTCGCTCTTCGTCGCCTTGTCCGGGTCGATGGTCTTGGCCAGCTCGCGGGCGAAGTCCTTGCTCGTCAGCTTGGCGACCGGCACCGCGACGAAATCGGCGTCGCCGAGATACCGGGCCCGCTCGGCGTACGCGCGGCGCATCGTCTCGATGAGCAGGTGCAGCGTCTGCGGCGACCAGCGGCCCTTCGCCTTGAGGTCCATCGGCTCGAGCATGTTGAGCATCAGCGCCAGCGTCACGCCGCCCGAGCTGACCGGCGGCGCGCCGTAGACGTCGTAGCCGCGGTAGGTCGTATGGATCGCCGGGCGCTCCTTCGCCTCGTAGGCGGCGAGGTCGTCCTTGGTGATGAGGCCGTTGCCGGACTTCATCTCGGCGACGAACAGGTCGGCGACCGGGCCGGTGTAGAAGGCGTCCGGCCCGCCGTCGGCGATGCGGCGGAGCGTGACGGCGAGGTCGGGCTGGACGAGGCGGTCGCCGCCTTTCCAGTCCGGCTTGCCGTCCTTGCCGAAGACGCGCACCGCCTCCTTCGACGCGCCCTTGCCCTTGACGAAGTCGTTGAGCGACCGGGCGATCGCGTCGTCGAGGACGAAGCCCTTCTCGGCCAGCTCGACCGCCGGCAAGACGAGGTCCTTCCACGGCTTGCTACCGAACTTCTTGTGGGCCAGGGCCAGGCCGCGCACCGTGCCGGGGACGCCGACCGCCTTGTGCATGAACCAGGTATCGTCCTTGGTGAACATCTTCGGGTGCGACGCCTTCGGGGCCATCTCGCGGTAGTCGAAGACGACGGGACTGCCCTTCGGCGGGTGGACGACCATGAAGCCGCCGCCGCCGATGTTGCCGGCCGCCGGGTAGGTGACCGCCTCGGCGAAGGCGACCGCGACGGCCGCATCGACGGCGTTGCCACCCCCCTTGAGCACCGCGACACCGACGTCGACCGCCGGCGGCGACACGGCGACGACCGTGCCCTTCGTCCCGGTCGCGTCCGTCGGCGGCCGATCCGGCCGCTGGGCCGATGTCGTCCCGAGTGCGATCAGGATTGCCAGCACCGCCACCGCCAGCCCGCGCGTCATGCCCCGCCCTCCCTACCGAGATCGATTCACCGTGGTGGATATGGTACATCACCCCCCATCGTAGTGAAACCGCTCCCTCAACCGGAGGTCGAACGATGGTCCGCAACCTGTTCGCCGTCGTCCTGGCGGCCGTGCTGCTGTTCGTCTGGGGCTTCGTCTTCTGGGTCGTCTCGCCGCTGTCGTTCTTGATGTATCAGGCCTTGCCGAACGAGACGCCGGTCGTCGCCGCGCTGGAGGGCCAGGACATGCCGGCCGGGCACTACGTCTACCCCGGCATGAAGGAAGCCGCCCCCGCCGACGCGAAGAAGGCCGAGGAGGAGTGGGCCGAGAAGCACCGTAAGGGGCCGATCTTCATCGTCGTCTACAAGCCGCAAGGCGGCGAGCCGATGCAGCCGGCCGTCCTCGGCATGGGCTTCGGCCACAACCTCGTCGCCTCCGCGGTCGCGGCGTGGCTGCTCTGGCTGGTCAGCCCGGCCCTGCCGACCTTCGCGTCGCGGTGGTGTTTCGTCTGCCTGTTGGGGGTGTTCGTCTGCGTGGCGATCCACCCGACGAACGCGATCTGGTTCTGGCACACGCCGCTGCACACCGGCCTGCTGTGCGTCTTCGACACGGTCGGCTGGGTGTTGGCCGGACTGCCGCTCGCGGCCCTCGTCAAGACGCGGACGGCGTGACCGGTTCGGCGGCGCACTCCTCTTCCCCCTCCGGCGGATCGCCCGTACAATGCGGTATCCCATGCGAGGAGGTGCGACCCGCCAGTGACATTCGATCAAGCGCGTGAAGAACTCTCCGTCCGTCAGGAGCGGGCGATCCTGATCAGCGTCGCCCTGCCGGACCGGCCCTGGGTCGGCAAGGACCCGCTCGACGAGCTGCGCGGCCTGGCCGACACGGCCGGGGCCCACGTCGTCGGCGGCCTGACGCAAAAGCGCCAGCACATCCACCCCGGGTCGTACATCGGCCGGGGCAAGCTCGAAGAACTCAAGGAACTGGTCGAGGCGAGCGACGCCGACGTCATCATCTTCGACAACGACCTGACCCCGGGCCAGGTCAAGACCCTCGAGAAGGCGACCGGCGTCAAGGTCCTCGACCGGAGCGAGCTGATCCTCGACATCTTCGCGACGCGCGCCCGGACGACCGAGGCGCGCCTCCAGGTCGAGCTCGCCCAGCTCGAGTACGCCCTGCCACGCCTGCGGCAGATGTGGTCCCACCTCGGCCGGCAGGACGGCGGCATCGGCACCCGCGGCCCCGGCGAGACGCAGCTCGAGTCGGACCGCCGGCTGGTCGATTCGCGCATCCGCGACCTGAAGCAGCGGTTGGCCGAGGTCCAGTCGCGCAAGGAGCGCGAGGTGCGCTCGCGCCAGGACGAGTACACCGTCTCGCTCGTCGGCTACACCAACGCCGGCAAGAGCACGCTGATGAACGCCCTGACCGGGGCGGACGTCCTCGCCGAGAACAAGCTCTTCTCGACGCTCGACACGCGCACCCGGCAGTGGCACCTCAAGGACCTCGGCAAGGTGCTGCTCAGCGACACGGTCGGCTTCATCCGCGACCTGCCGCACCACCTCATCGCGTCGTTCAAGGCGACCCTGGAGGAGACGCGGCAGGCCCGGCTCCTGCTCCACGTCGTCGATGCGAGCAACGAGCAGGCCGAGTTGCACATCCAGGCGGTGTCGGCCGTGCTCAAGGAACTGGAGTGCGACAAGAAGCCGACGCTGCTCGTGCTGAACAAGACCGACCGCCTGCCGGAGCCGTCGCTGCTCCAGGTGCTACAACGACACCACCCGCGCTCGGTCGGCGTCAGCGCCGCGACCGGCCAGGGGATGGACGACCTGCGCGACGCGGTCGTCGAGATGTTGAGCGGGGCGTTCCTGCGCGCCCGGGTCGAGTTCGACGCCGGCAACGGCAAGGTTCTCGCCTACCTGCACGCCCACGCCGAGATCCTCCGCGAGGAGTTCGCCGACGACCGGGTGCGGATCGAGTGCTCGCTGCCGCGGCACCTGCTGCGCCACATCGAGGGGCCGGACGTCCGCGTCGAGCGCCTCGACGGCCGGGACATCGACCTCGGCCGGTCGGCGTGAGTTTTGAGCCCCTCTCCCCCCGGCTTTGCGGGGGGGAGA